>Ga0105354_1000357_pt1 | contig 28457 bp, 24 predicted proteins | sample GOMGulsemesocosm_FD_83658 | JGI IMG/M metagenome (GOLD analysis project Ga0105354, IMG submission 83658) | Methane-oxidizing microbial communities from mesocosms in the Gulf of Mexico - GOM9B Gulf of Mexico | ecosystem: Environmental > Aquatic > Marine > Cold seeps | place: USA: Gulf of America...
AACATGCCCAGAAGAATTTTGTGATATCATAGAATTATCTGGCCAAGATTATATATTTAGTATGACATTACATTCTTCTTGTGAAAGTTGCCAAACTTTTGATTGCCCAAATTTAGAGGCTAACACAGGAGATGTATGTTATGATATACAACAAAATGAAGGAGTAATAAATGAGGATTGTGAATGTGAAGTAGAAACAATAATTTGTCAATGGAATTATATTGAAGATGCGTTTGGAGAAAATGAGCATGGATGGGATTACAATGGAGATAATCAGGCCGATTGTGATGTTATTTTTAATTCTACATCTATAGTTTACGAGGGTGGAGTTCCAGTTTATGATCCAGAATCTGATACAGATGGAGATTGTATTCCTGATTGTCTGTAATTAATTTATTAATCATAAGATAATATAACAATATGTGAAGCAGAGCTTAATAAGGTAGATACTATCTCATAAAGTGTGTTAATAAAAAAATATCGGGAGTTTTAACTCCCGATATTTTTTTATTAATTTAAACTTGTATAGATTTTGTATGAGTGTTTTTAAATAAGAAAAGGCATATATTTAATGTGTCCTATTTTTATTTATACTAGTTTTGCCTTTAGAAAACCTCTTTAGCAATCGCTTTAATATTACTAGATTTTCCCATAGAATAGTAATGTACTACAGGTACTCCTGCACTAATTAAATCTTTACTTTGTTGTATAGCCCATTCGATACCTACTTGACGAATTTCTTTATTGTTACTACACTTTTCTATTTCAGAAATAAGTAATTCAGGTAGGTCCAATCTAAATACTTGAGGTAATATTTGCATATGACGTTGTATCGCAATTGGTTTAATTCCTGGGATAATAGGTACGGTAATACCTATTTCTCTTGCTTTGGACACAAAATCAAAATACTTTTTATTATCAAAAAACATTTGTGTAACTACATAGTGAGCCCCAGCGTCTACTTTTTCTTTTAACCTTTTTAAATCACTATCCAAACTAGGAGCCTCTAAGTGTTTTTCTGGGTATCCAGCAACTCCTACACAGAAATCCGATTTATAAGGAGTCTCAATAATTTCATGTAAATATTTACCTTGATTCAAATTATTGATTTGTTTTACTAAATCAATAGCATAGTTGTTTCCTCCGCTTACTGCTTTAAAATAAGGCTCATCCTTTCTAGCGTCTCCACGTAGTGCCATCACATTATCTAAACCTAAATAATGACAGTCTACTAAAACATATTCAGTTTCTTCTCTTGTGAACCCTCCGCATAATACATGTGGTATAGCGTCAATATTATATTTGTATTTTAAGGAAGCACAAATACCAACAGTTCCAGGTCGCATACGTGTAATTTTTTGTTCTAATAATCCATTTTCTTTTGGAATATATATACGTTCTTCTCTAGAAGTAGTGACATCTATAAATGGGGGATTAAATTCCATTAAAGGATCTATATTATCGTATAGCTCCTGAATATTTTGTCCCTTTTGAGGTGGTACGATTTCAAAAGAAAACAGTGTTTTCCCTTTTGCTTGTGTAATATGTTCTGTTACTTTCATATCCATTTCCCGTGAAAACGGGAATCTATTATTTTGATTTCCTAGAAAAGGAAATATTTAAATTGTTTTTTTTGATTAGATTCCCCTTTAGAGGGAATGACATTAATCAGTAATATTTGGGTGCAACCATTTTCGAGCTTTTGCTAAGCTTATTCCTTTTCTATACGCGAAATCTCTAACCTGATCATCGGTAATTTTTCCTAGGCCAAAATATTTGGCTTCTTCATTTCCGAAGTAATATCCCGAAACAGCTGCTGCTGGCCACATGGCTAAACTTTCAGTGAGCGTTACTCCTATTTTATTTTCTACGTCTAATACTTCCCATATGGTTTCCTTTTCTAAATGATCGGGACAGGCTGGGTATCCTGGTGCTGGGCGAATACCTTTATAACTTTCTTTTATTAACTCTTCGTTACTTAAGTTTTCATTTGAAGCATAGCCCCAATGTTTGGTACGTACTTGATAATGTAAATATTCTGCAAATGCTTCTGCAAAACGATCGGCTATTGCCTGAACCATAATAGCATTATAGTCATCTTCTGCATTTTTATATTTGGTTGCCAATTCATCAGCTCCATATATAGCGACACAAAATGCCCCCATATAATCGGTTTTTTGAGTTTCTTTAGGTGCAATAAAATCTGCTAAAGCAAAACTTGGTTTAGTATCACGCTTTTTTAATTGCTGACGCAAGGTTCTAAATACCGCAATCTCTTTTCCTTTTTTCTGAATAGAAATATCATCATCGTTAATTGCATTTGCTTCAAATAAACCAAAAATAGCTTTAGGCTTTAATAATTGCTTATCAATTATTTCTTTAAGGATCTCCTGTGCATCTTCATATAAATTAGTAGCTTGTTCTCCTACAACTTCATCGGTTAAAATCTCCGGAAATTTACCATGTAAATCCCAAGAAATAAAGAAAGGTTTCCAATCTATATAGGGCAGTAATTCTTTTAAACTTAATTGCTCTAAAGTTTGAACACCTAACTCATTTGGTTTTATTATATTGCTCGTATTCCAGTTTATTTTAAACTTTCGTTCTCTGGCCTTATCAATTGAAATGTACGCTTTTGTTTTACTGCGCTTTAAGAACTTTTCTCTAAATTCATCATAATCGTTCTTTAGTTTGGCAACATATTCATTTGCAGTTTTCTTGTTTAATAAATCTCCAACAACTGTTACAGCCCTTGATGCATCATTTACATGTACAACGGCATTTTTATACTCAGGATCTATTTTTACGGCTGTATGTGCTTTGGAGGTAGTTGCTCCACCAATCAATAAAGGTACAGAGAAATCTTGACGTTCCATCTCTTTAGCCAAATATACCATTTCATCTAATGATGGTGTAATCAAACCGCTTAAACCAATAATATCTACGTTCTCTTTTTTAGCGGTTTCAATTATTTTTTCAGGAGCTACCATTACCCCCATGTCTACTATCTCATAATTGTTACAGCCTAATACTACACTTACAATATTTTTACCAATATCATGAACATCTCCTTTTACAGTGGCCATTAATATTTTTCCAAGTGCCTTTTGCGCTTCACCTTTTTCTTCTTCTATAAACGGATTTAAATAAGAGACTGCTTTTTTCATTACTCTAGCTGATTTTACTACTTGTGGCAAGAACATTTTACCTGCTCCAAATAAATCTCCAACTACATTCATCCCTATCATTAAGTTTCCTTCGATTACTTCAATAGGTTTATTTGTTGCTAAGCGAGCTTCTTCAGCATCATCAATAATAAAAGTATCTATCCCTTTTACTAAGGAATGGGTAATACGTTCTTGCAAGGGTAAATTACGCCATTCTAATACAGTAGTATCGTCTTCTTTTTTCTTCCCTTTTACAGTTTCTGAAAAATCAAGTAATCGTTCTGTAGCGTCATCACGTCTGTCTAAAATTACATCTTCAATACGCTCTAATAAATCTTTAGGGATGTCATCATATATTTCCAACATTGCTGGGTTTACAATACCCATATTCATCCCCGCTTGAATGGCATAGTATAAAAATACAGAATGCATTGCTTCACGGACAGTATTGTTTCCTCTAAATGAAAAAGAAACATTACTAACACCTCCACTAACACTTACATTTGGTAGGTTTTGACGTACCCAACGAGTAGCTTCAATAAAATCGATAGCATTCTTACGATGTTCTTCCATCCCTGTAGCAACGGGAAATATATTTAAATCGAAAATGATATCCTCAGAAGCAAAACCCACTTTATCAATTAAAATTTGGTAAGAACGTTCAGCAATCTGAATTCGACGTTCATAATTATCAGCTTGTCCAATTTCGTCAAAAGCCATTATAATTACTGCAGCTCCGTAACGTTTGATTAAGGCAGCTTCTTTTATAAATTTTTCTTCTCCTTCTTTTAACGAAATGGAGTTCACTATACATTTTCCTTGTACAACTTGTAATCCGGCTTCAATAATTTCCCATTTTGAGCTGTCAATCATTATAGGTACTCGGCAAATATCAGGCTCCGCAGCGATTAAGTTTAAAAAACGAACCATAGCTTCTTTACCGTCTATCAATCCATCATCCATATTGATGTCGATAATCTGTGCTCCTCCCTCTACTTGATGACGCGCAATAGCTAAAGCTTCGTCATATTCTTCATTTTTAATTAAACGTAAAAATTTACGTGATCCTGCTACATTAGTGCGCTCTCCTACATTAATAAAATTACTATGCTCATTCAGAACTAGTGGTTCTAGTCCTGATAGCTTCATATATTTTTTAGGTTCTATTTGCATAATGCCTTTATATTAATTTTTCTTGGTTGATATTTAGAGGCGACTTTTGCTATAACAGTAATATGGTCTGGTGTTGTACCACAACATCCACCAATGATATTAATTAAATTCTTTTTAAAATATTCTTCAATTTGTTCGACCATTTCTTCAGGTGTTTCATCGTATTCTCCAAATGCATTTGGTAACCCTGCGTTAGGGTGAGCAGAAACTGCAAAATCTGTTTTATTGGCAATTGCTTCCAAATGTGGCTGAAGTAAATTAGCCCCTAATGCACAATTAAATCCAACAGAGAATAACGGAATGTGTGATACGGATATTAAAAATGCTTCAGCCGTTTGTCCGGATAAGGTTCTCCCAGATGCATCCGTAATCGTTCCACTTAGCATAATCGGCACATCGATATTTCGTTCCTCTTTTACTTCTTCAATAGCAAATAAACATGCTTTTGCATTAAGCGTATCAAAAACGGTTTCGACTAATAAAATATCTGCTCCTCCATCTAGTAAAGCTTCTGTTTGCTGTTTATACGCAATACGTAATTCATCAAATGTTACCGCTCTGTACCCCGGATCATTTACATCCGGGGACATGCTAGCGGTTCGGTTTGTAGGACCAATAGATCCTGCAACAAACCTTGGTTTATCAGGGGTTAACTGCGTAAATTTGTCAGCAACTTCTTTTGCTATTTTTGCTGATTGATAGTTTAGTTCATATACTAAATCCTCCATTTGATAATCCGCCATGGCAATGGTAGTTCCTGAAAAAGTATTGGTTTCAACTATGTCAGCTCCAGCAGCAAAATATTTTGCATGTATATCTTTAATTGCTTGTGGTTGTGTTATGGACAATAAATCGTTATTTCCTTGTAAAGGAACTGGGAAATCTTTGAAACGATTTCCTCTAAAATCATTTTCTGTGAATTTATAAGCTTGAAGCATGGTTCCCATAGCTCCATCGAGTATGAGAATTCGTTTTTTTAATTCTTGATGTATAGTACTCATAATTTTTTTAGATTTAAAACCACCTATATTTTGATAGTTTTGTTTCTTTATTAATTAAATGAGTTCATTTTGCGCTAGGGATTTCGACGGTATTCTTTTTCTAGTAATTACGTGCGATAATAAAGTAATTGCATAAAAAAATACAGTAGAAAGCCCGACCCGAAGGAAGCGTTTAAATAAAAGTGATCAAGAAAGGTTTAGATTTTTAGAAATAAAATCTGTGTTATCTATCCCATGTAAACATGTGGTAGAATTTAGCACCTTCTTTATAAAAATAAAGGGTTGCCAAGGTTTCATAGGGTCTAATCCCTCCGCCTTTCTGGATAACAATTAAAATAAGATAATGAACTTACTACTACAAAGTAAAGAAATAAAACCTTACCAAACCTATTTTTAAGTAAAAAATATTTTTTTTATACGAAAAGTGGAGAGGAAAGATACCTATCACCACGATCACATATAACACTTACAATAATCCCAGACTTGATAGTATTTGCTAGTTTTAGTGCACTAGCCACTGCACCACCACTGCTCATTCCTGCAAATATTCCTTCTTCTCTAGCGAGTCTTTGAGTCATGTTTTTAGCTTCTTTTTCACTAATTTCTATTATTTGATCTACTTTTGATTTGTCAAATATTTGAGGTACATATTTTTCTGGCCATTTTCTAATTCCAGGGATTTTTGAGCCATCAGTAGGTTGTGTACCAACAATGGTAATGTTCTGATTTTGTTCTTTTAAGTAGGTAGATACTCCCATAATAGTTCCTGTTGTTCCCATTGCAGATACAAAGTGGGTGATCAGACCATTAGTTGCCTCCCATATTTCTGGACCTGTAGTTTTATAATGTGCTTTCCAGTTATCAGGATTTGAAAATTGATTAAGAATATAATATCCTTTTTCTTTTTGTTGGGTTAATGCATAATCTCTAGCACCTTCAATACCAAAATCAGAGGATGTTAAAATTACTTCAGCTCCATAAGCACGCATTGTCTTCACACGTTCAATAGTAGAGTTTTCCGGCATTACTAAAATCATTTTTAATCCTAGTAAACGAGCGATAGAAGCTAGAGCAATACCAGTATTTCCGCTAGTAGCTTCGATTAAAGTATCTCCTTCTTTGATATCACCACGGAGTAAGGCTTGGTTAATCATGTTAAAGGCGGCTCTGTCTTTAACACTTCCTCCAGGGTTATTCCCTTCTAGTTTTAAAAATAATCGAACTCCTTTTTTAGTAAGAAGTTTCGAAACTTCTACTAATGGAGTATTTCCTATTTGGTCAGTTATATTTTTAGATTGAATCATGTCCTTGATTTGATGTTAATTTCAGAATGGTATGTTACTAGTGAGTTTTTGGCAATAGATTTTGTAATCCAAACATTAGCTCCAATAATACTATTAGCCCCAATGGTAATATTACCTCCGAGTATGGTTGCATTGGCATATATGGTTACATTATTTTCAATGGTAGGATGTCTTTTTGTAGTACTTAAACTTTTTTTTATTTGAAGCCCTCCTAAAGTGACTCCTTGATAAATGGTTACATTGTTTTTAATAATTGAGGTTTCCCCAATGACGATTCCTGTTGCATGGTCGATAAAAAAGGATTCGCCTATTTCCGCAGCTGGGTGGATATCTGTTCCTGTTACACTATGGGCATATTCACTCATCATTCTAGGTAAAATAGGGATGTTTAATTTTAGAAGTTCATGACTTAATCTATAGGTAGCAATTGCGTGAAAACCTGGATAAGCTAGAAATACTTCATCTAAGCTTTTAGCGGCAGGATCTTTTTTTAAGGCAACTTTAGCGTCTAAAATGAGTAGTTTTTTTATTGTTATTAGTTTAGTTAAAAAAATATCCCACAATTTTTTTGAATTAGGGACAGACAGTTTTAGAGTAATGGCAATAAAGTTTTCTTCAATTGATTTGCGGTTTATTAATTGATACTCTTCGTCAAAAAGAGAAAAAAATAACTGTTTAGAAAAAAATTCAACTGAATCTTTTAAACTGATTGGATAGGTTGTTTTTTTCTGTTTGAGTTGTATTGTATTCATTTTATTTCGGGTGTAAAAATTGTTGTTTTTGTAATAATTCTTTTTCTGTTTCTACATGGTTCTCGTCGGATACGCAACAATCAACTGGGCAAACAGCAGCACATTGAGGTTCATCATGAAATCCTTTGCATTCGGTACATTTATCTGGAACGATGTAATAAAATTCATCAGAAATAGCTTGGTTTTCATCTTCTGCATTAATTGATTTTTTATTAATGACCGCTAGGTTTCCTTTAAGTGATGTTCCGTCAGAATATTTCCAATAGTCACTTGCTTCATAGATAGCTGTATTTGGGCATTCTGGCTCACAAGCACCACAATTAATACATTCGTCTGTAATTATTATTGCCATAATAGTTTTTTTCTTTGTTAGGAGTAAAGTTAAATGGTATTCAGTATAAATCTTAGGTTTATTCTGGGGCTAGCTGTAGCGTCAATCCATCTAAATATTTAGTGATAGGAATTTGACACCCTAAACGACTATTATCTTCTACATGAAAAGCTTCAGCAAGCATAATGTCTTCATCATCCTCCATTTTTGATAGTTCATGATCTGATGTTATATAGCATTGACACGAAGCACACATAGCCATTCCTCCACAGACACCAATTGTTCCTTCTGGAGCAAGTTCATAAGAACGAATTACTTCCATAAGATTCATAGCCATGTCTGTAGGGGCTAATACTTGATGTTTTTTGCCTTCTCTGTCTATTATGTGTAGTGTTATATCTGACATGATTACTATTTTCCAATTTACAATTCTAAAGCAGGGACTTTAGGTTCAATATTAATTTTAATGACTTCTGATTTTTTAGCAACTTTTTTAGTTCCATCAAAACCTTCTACACCACCAACTGTTGTGTACTTCATGACATATTTTTTATCTGGATTTATTAATTTATATGCGTATTGTACCGCTATTGTAGCTTCATGAAATCCACATAAGATTAATTTTAGTTTTCCTGGATAAGTATTCACATCTCCAATAGCATAAATGCCAGGGATATTTGTGCTGTAATCAAGTGCATTATTTACTTTAATTGCATTTTTTTCAATGTTTAATCCCCAGTTTCCAATTGGGCCTAATTTTGGAGACAATCCGAATAAAGGAATAAAATGATCACATTTTTTTACGATATTTCCTGCCGTTTTGTGTTTGATGGTTACTGAATTTACATGTTCTTTTCCATGAATTTCTTTTACTTCAGCTTCAGTAATTAAGTTTATTTTTCCTAACCTAGATAATTCAACAACTTTTTCAACAGAATCTAAAGCTCCTCTGAAATCATTACGACGGTGTACTAACGATACCTCGCGGGCAATATTAGTTAAAAATATAGACCAATCTAAAGCAGAATCACCACCTCCAGAAATTACTACACGTTTATTACGGTAAAATTCAGGATCTCTAATAATATATTCAACACCATGATCTTCATAGTCTGTGATATTTTCAATAGGCGGTTTTCTTGGTTCAAATGAACCTAATCCACCAGCAATAAACACAACAGGAGCTTTGTGTTTTGTTCCTTTGTTTGTCGTAACGATAAAATCGCCGTCTTCTTGCTTTTCAATTATTTCAGCACGTTCTCCTAAAGTATAACCAGGTTCAAAAGGTTTAATTTGAGCTGCTAGATTATTAATTAAATCTCCTGCTAGTACCTCAGGGTACGCTGGGATATCATAGATAGGTTTTTTAGGGTAGATTTCTGAGCATTGTCCTCCAGCTTGAGGTAACGCATCAATTAAGTGACAATGTAGTTTTAATAATCCTGCTTCAAAAACGGTAAACATTCCTACAGGGCCTGCTCCGATTATAAGTATATCTGTATGTATCATTTTTTTTTAATTTAAAAGGTTTAAAACCCTGTAGTTAGCGATTCTGTTAATTGGTTTAATTGGTGTACTTTATTCTTAAATGTTCCTTTTAGTGTGTTCCGGTATTTGTTTAAATTTTCTGATAATAAGTTAATATCATCAGGTAGTATTGTTTCAAATAATTGACGTAACCGTTTAGCCATTGTAGGCGATTTTCCATTTGTTGAAATAGCAATTTTTATATTTCCTTTAGTAACTATCCCTCCTAAATAGAAATCGCATAACTCAGGTGTATCAGCAATATTTACCAAGATATTTCTGATTTTAGCTTCTTTTTGAATTGTTTTATTTACTTCATTATCATTAGTTGCTCCAATAACTAAATGCTTGTTTTGTAAAGAAAAATAATGATAAGCACCATGTTGAATTTTCACATCATATTTTTTAGCTAAAGTCAATAATTCAGGATCAAATTCTATAGCCAACAATGTAACTTTTGCATTGGGACTAGATTTTAATAAAAAGTGTAGTTTTTCTAATGCTACATTTCCACCACCAATGATTAATACATTTAATTGATGTACTTTCAAGAAAATTGGGTATAATTCATTTTGTTTTTCTTTAATCATGATGCTAATTGTTTTGTTGTTACTTCATTTTTAACTTTTACTAACTGTGCTCTATGATTTACAACTTCTCCAAAAACGATAATTGCAGGGTTGGAGAGTTCATTATCAGAAACTATTTGTTCAATAGTGTCTACGGTACCAATTCCAATTTTTTCTCTTACAGTCGTACCGTCTTGAATGATAGCTACAGGCAATTGGTTTTTTCCTTCCGCTTGGAATAATGTTATAATTTCAGAGAGTTTTCCCATTCCCATTAATATCACTACTGTTGCTTTAGACTTTGCCGCTAGGGCAATATCTCTTGATAGTTTATGCTGTTTAGTGGTTCCTGTAATAACCCAAAAACTTTCTGTACTTCCGCGTTTAGTAAGTGGAATGTTCTGGTAAGCAGGAACTGCTAATGATGATGATATTCCTGGGATAACAGCTGTCTCTAACCCAAAACTTGCAGCGTATTCCATTTCTTCAGCACCACGACCAAATATGAAAGGGTCTCCACCTTTTAGTCGAACTACATGTCCATTCGATTTTGCTCGATCAACGATTAGTTCATTGATTTGCTCTTGTTGGTATTTATAGCAACCTTTACGTTTACCAACAAAAATTAATTCGGTATTGGGGTTTGTATAATTTAGTAACTCTTTGTTAACCAAAGCATCGTATAAAACTACATCGGCATTTTTTAGTGCTTTTACAGCTTTTAACGTAATTAAATCGGGATCTCCCGGACCAGCTCCAACGACAGTTAGTCTGGCCCACTTGTGGATTTTATTTTTTTTAATTTCCATTTTTAATTTCTTTTAATCTGTACGCATCTACTTTTTTGTAAAAAATGGTTGCATCTTCTAAGTATTTTTTAGCAAATTCACTTGTTGGTTCATTTTCTTTCAATTGGTACACGAGTTCATTAAATGTTCCTGTTAACCCAAAAGTTTTATTTGTTCCAAAATGTTCGTCAAATGATGTAATAATACCTGTTTGGGTATTTGTTTTAATCCCTTCAGCAGTTAATAAAGCTTTTGCTGTATTTACTAGAGCTGTATAAGAATAGTATATGCTGTCAGACAATTGTTTTTTAAACAATGACTCTTCTGCATTTTCTAATTTTTCTTCACTTTCAAATAACAATGTTGCTACTAAATCAATTACAACACCAGCACATTCACCAACACCAATTGCTTTTATGTATTTTTCATCATGTCCCCAGTCAATAAAATCACTATTTTCCATATTTGTTAAGTTGGTTAAGGGCTTTAATAAATCATAGAAATAAATTTTTCCTAGTCTGTCATAATAATTTAAGAAAGGTTCATTTTTTTCAACTCTTTCATCGTAATCGTTTAAGATTAATCGAAGCGCTTCTGGTCCTCTTTTACTAGGTATTTTTATGACTTTATCAGCAAAACGTCCTTTTCCATTTCCTAAAATCCCACCTCCCAATAATATTTGAACCGCTGGAGCTAATAAGGTCCCTACTTTTATTGACATTCCTTGGAATCCAATTTGCGCCATATTATGCTGTCCACATGCATTCATACAACCACTAATTTTAATAGCGATTTCTTTATTATTGACGTATTGAGGGTATTCCTCTTTTAGAGTTTTTTCTAAAACTTCAGCAATACCTGTACTACTTGAGATTCCTAAGTTACAAGTATCAGTTCCTGGACAAGCAGTAATGTCTTGTGTACTGTTATAACCAAGATCAGTAAATCCTAATTTTTCTAATTCGACATAGAAAACCGGTAATAGTACCTCTTTTACATGTCTGATTAATATATCCTGACGTAAGGTTAATCGCAATTCATTGTTTGCATATTTTTTAATTAAATCGGCTAATAATCTTGCTTTATCCGTATAGAAATCTCCTAAGGGTACTTTTATACCAATAGCGTATAACCCCTCTTGTTTTTGATTAATAACATTAGTTTCTTTCCATAAATTGAACGCTTTTATATCTTTAATTTCTACTGTAGGAACTTCTATGTTATTTATTTCAATAGGAGTATCAAATTCGCTTGTATCAATAGGGTATGTTTGATATGCTAATGCTTTTTGCTCTTCTTCAACTAATGCCAAAAATTGATCCAACCCTAAACTTTTAACTAAGAATTTCATTCTGGCTTTAGCACGTTTAGCTCGTTCACCATTTCTGTCAAAAACACGCAATACACCTTCAATAAAGGGAATAACTTTGTCTGCTTCTAAAAACTCATAAGCTACATCTGCATGACGTGGCTGTGAACCTAGACCACCAGCGATTAGAACCTTAAAGCCTTTTATAGTTTTACCATTAATAGCTTTGGTTTTTGCAATGAACCCTAAATCATGAATAAAACTAATAGCAGTATCGTCATCAGTTCCTGAAAAGGACATTTTAATTTTTCTTCCCATTTCTTGACAAATTGGATTGCGTAAGAAAAATTTAAAAGTTGCATCAGCATATGGTGAAACGTCAAATACTTCGTTTGTGTCAATACCAGCTGTTTCAGATGCTGTAATATTTCTAACAGCATTTCCACAAGCTTCACGCAATGTAATATCGTTTTTTTCCAATTCAGCCCATAGCTCGGGAGTACGGTCTAAACTTACATGATGTATTTGTATGTCTTGACGTGTAGTAATGTGTAGTCTACCCCTTGAGTATTTGTCGGAAACAGCTGCAATACGATATAATTGTTCAGAAGTTACTCTTCCAAAAGGTAGTTTGATACGTATCATTTGTACTCCAAATTGTCTTTGTCCGTATACTCCACGGGCTAAACGAAGACTTCTAAAACGTTCTTCATCTATTTTTCCTTCTTTGAATAAACGAATTTTACGTTCCAATTCTAAGATATCTTTCTCTACTACTGGATTTTCTATTTCCGATCTAAAACTTTGCATGTTGTGTTGTTGTTTGTTTAGTATTAAAAAAAAGTCCTAATGACGTATGTCAAAAGGACTTTTTTATTAACCAACTTAATTTAAAAAATTGTCCTTATATATTTACGAAGTATGTGCATACAGCCCATCATCATAGTTTGTAATCTGTTATTTGAAATTGTGCAATTCATATAATTATCTTTATGATATTATTTGATGAATCCAGCTCCCACTGTATTATTCGATTGTGTATCGATTAAAATAAATGCTCCGTTTGTTCTATGGCTTTCAAATGCATCATAAAATATTGGTTTGTTTAATTTAAAAGAAACTAAAGCTAAGTCATTCATCCCTAGTCCTATTACATCTGTATTGATACCAGAGTAATCAGGATTTATTTTATGATGTATTTTATCAATTTTTGCTATAACTTTATTAACACCATGTTGAATAATATATTTACCTCCAGTAGTTAATTGATTGCTATCCATCCAGCATACGGTTGCTGTAAGTTGTTTGTCGATAGTTGGGATATCATTTGCTTTTACGATCATATCACCTCTACTCACATTAATATCGTTTTCTAAAGTGATAGTAACTGAAGAACGTCTTGATGCAGTTTGGAATTTTTCATCATAAAAATAGATGTCTTTAATTTTCGACTTTGTTTGCGATGGTAAAACAACAACGTCATCACCAACGCTTAGTTCTCCTCCATATACTTTCCCTGCATATCCCCTGAAATCGTGGTACTCTTCTGTTTTTGGTCGTACAACATATTGTACAGGAAACCTTGGAGTACCTTGGTTGTATATGTCAGTAGTATTTAAGTTTTCTAAGTGATTTAATAAAGTATCCCCAGTATACCAAGGAGTTTTTTCAGATTTATGTACCACATTATCCCCCTGTAACGCACTTACAGGGATGAATGTTATTTTCTGGTCTTTATAGTCTCTTTTAGTCATTAATGTTTCAAAATCAGCTTTGATTGCATTGTACTTTTCTTCAGAAAAATCAACTAAATCCATTTTGTTTACCGCAACGATTACATTTTTAATACGCAATAAGTTATTGATGAAAAAGTGACGATTTGTTTGTTCTATTACTCCTTTACGCGCATCTATTAATATAATGGCTGCTTGTGAAGTAGAAGCTCCTGTAACCATGTTTCGAGTATATTCAACATGTCCTGGCGTATCTGCTATAATGTAACTTTTTGTTTTTGTTGAAAAATAAATATGCGCGACATCAATAGTAATTCCTTGTTCTCTTTCGGCTACTAAACCATCTGTAGCTAAAGAGAAATCTAAATAGTCATATCCTTTTTGCTTACTAGTTTTTTCAATCGCATCCAATTTGTCACTAGTTAACGATTTTGTGTCATAAAGAATTCTACCTATCAAAGTACTTTTTCCATCATCGACACTCCCTGCTGTTGCTATTTTTAAAACTTCCATTCTTTTATATTGTATGCTGACACTTTTTTTAAAAGCATCAGTATTTAATTTTTGTACTAATTAATTTTCTTACTGCAATTTTAGAAGTAACCTTGTTGCTTACGTTTTTCCATTGCTGCTTCTGAACGCTTATCATCTATTCGAGCGCCACGTTCAGAAATAGTAGAAGTTCTAATTTCCGTAACAACTTCATTTATTGTTTTTGCATGAGAACTTACAGCTGCTGTACAACTCATATCCCCAACAGTTCTAAAGCGAACAGTTCGTTCCTCTACTTGTTCATAATCTTCACGATACACATGTTCTGAAGCTGTCCAAATCATTCCATCTCTTAGGAATGTTTTACGTTTGTGTGAAAAATAGATAGATGGAATTTCTAAGTTTTCTCTTTCTATATAACTCCAAACATCTAATTCTGTCCAGTTTGAAATAGGGAATACACGCACGTTTTGTCCGTGTTCTATTTCTCCATTTAGCATATCAAACAATTCAGGACGCTGATTTTTTTCATCCCATTGACCAAAATCATCACGTACAGAAAAGATACGTTCTTTAGCACGTGCTTTTTCTTCGTCGCGTCTAGCGCCGCCAATACAAGCATCAAATTTAAATTCTTCAATAGCATCTAATAGGGTAGTAGTTTGTAATATATTTCTGCTTGAATATTTGCCAGATTCCTCCCGAACTTTTCCTTGGTCAATACTGTCTTGAACATTTCTTACAATTAGCTCTAGCCCTAACTCTTCCACTAATTTATCTCTAAATTCAATTGTTTCAGGGAAATTATGTCCTGTGTCAATGTGCATTAAAGGGAATGGTATTTTAGCGGGATGAAATGCCTTTTGGGCCAAACGCACTAATGTGATTGAATCTTTACCTCCAGAAAATAATAATACTGGTTTTTCAAATTGTGCTGCCACTTCTCTAATGATATATATGGCTTCATTTTCTAACGGATTTATATGTGCTGTATTCTTCATTTTTTAATTTTAAATTGTTTTTATCTCTCTTTATTTTTTCATTGATGCTACTTCGTCAAGCTTAGTATGACATCAGAAATAAAAAGAATTACAAACTAAATTGTTTTTTTAATTCAGTATATCCATGATTGATGTTTACGAGTGTATGCCACACTCTCTATTTACTAATGCTTTTGTTGGATCGAAATACTTAAATTCATTAGGAAGATTATATTCTGCTAAATACATATCTAGTTGTTCGTCAGACCAATGGTAAAAAGGACTTACTTTTAAGATGCCATCTTTTGAAAAGCTGAAGATATCCAAGCTATCTCTTAATGTAGTTTGTCCTTTACGTAAGTTGGTAAACCATACATCAGGTTGATGCGCATCCATAGCTCTTTTAAATGGTTCTAGTTTTACTTGCTCAGTAAATATTTGATGATTAGGATCTTCTACTTGCGGGACTCCTAAAGTAATATTTCTATGTGCTGTTGTTTGTTTTGGTACATACAAGTAGATGTTAAGGTTTAATTTTAAAATTAACTCTTCAGCATGCTTATATGTATTAGGAGTGTTATACCCTGTATCGCACCATATTACTGTAAGGTCTTTTAATAAGGTAGAAGTAGCATGTAATATACTTGCCTCATAAGGTCTGAAATTTGTAGTTACTACTGGTTTGTTTGCAAAACTCAATACCCATGAAATAATTTCTAAAGGGGATTTACTAGCAAACTCAGTGTTGTATTTCTTTAATATTTTAGTTCTATTTTCCATTTCAGTAATTTGATGCATCTGTAACTATTATTCTATAATTTAGAAGCCCATGTAGGACTTATTTTCCCCATTTTATTGAATTCCATAGCCGTTCATGGAAAAAGTATAATATCATTTTAGAAACAAACTCTATAGCCCCAATTGAAAAAGCTAAGGCTAATGTACCCGTAATTAACCATGAGACCAGTACTGTATCTAGCGTACCTATAATTCTCCAGCTAATAGTTTTAATTAGGCTTCTTTTTATTTTTTCTTCTGATTGATCAGTAGTTTTATTTTTGTTTAAAACGGTATCTATAATCATGATAATATCTTTACTATATAATCCCTATGGTTTTAGTAGGGAATAGGTGCAAATGTAATATGTTTTTTAGATTAAGCAAGGTTTTAGAGTTATTTTTTAAAAAAATAATTCATTGATAATCAGAAAGTAGTGTGTTTTTAGTTTTAAGTAAGGTCTGCTAAGGTGTTATTCTTAAGAACATTTAAAGTATTATCCCTTACCTGAATCATTAGCTTATGAACGCTACAGGTATTCTCATCCGGACAATCATCACATTTTTCATAATAATTAAGGCTCACACAGGGGAGCATTGCAATAGGACCTTCTAACACACGAATGATATCTGTCATAAGAATATTTTTAGGTTCTTTTAAAAGGTAGTATCCACCACCTTTTCCTTTTTTAGAACCAAGAAAACCAGATTTACGAAGTGTTAAGAGTATGCTTTCTAAAAATTTATGTGAAATATTCTCGCTTTTAGAAATAGTTGCTATTTGGACAGGGTTTTTATCTTCTTGTCGTGCAATAAAAGCGATAGCCTTTAATCCGTATTTAGTCTTTTTTGAAAGCATACTGCTAATATATGGTTTTTTTTATTTTATTAATAACTCTTTAGGGCTTGTTTTATATCACTTATAATATCATTAATGTTTTCTAAACCTACTGAAACTCTAACTAAACCATCTGTAATGCTAACTTCTAGCCTGTCTGATTCGGTTAATTTACTATGGGTGGTTGAAGCAGGATGTGTAACAATAGTTCTAGTGTCCCCTAGATTGGCTGATAGCGAACACAGTTTTATATTGTTTAAAAATTGTCTTCCTGCTTCAATTCCACCATTTATTTCAAAAGCAACAATATTGCCACCAAGCTTCATTTGTTTCTTGGCAACTTTATATTGAGGATGCGATTTTAAAAATGGATATTTTACCCAGTTTACTTGTTTATGGTCATCTAAAAATTCGGCTACTTTTAATGCATTTTCACAATGTTTATCTACTCGTATGGCTAAGGTTTCTAAACTTTTAGAAAGTACCCAAGCATTAAATGGTGACATCGCAGGCCCTGTGTTTCTAGAAAACAGATAAATTTCTCTTATTAAATCAGTTCGTCCAACAGCTACTCCGCCTAAAACACGACCTTGGCCATCCATTAATTTGGTTGCAGAATGCAATACTATATCGGCACCAAATTTAATTGGATTTTGTAAATAAGGAGTAGCAAAGCAATTATCAATGACTAATAGGATGTTATGTTTCTTTGCTAATTTCCCTAATAATTCTAAATCGATAATGTCAATTGCTGGGTTTGTTGGCGATTCAGCATATAAAATTTTTGTATTAGGTGTTATTAAAGTTTCAATTGTTTCTGGTTTATTGATGTCGAAATAACTTGTTGTGATATTCCATTTTGGTAAATATTTAGTGAATAGGGTGTGAGTTGAACCAAACACTGACCTAGCAGATACAATGTGATCACCAGCTTCTAGTAACGCTCCAAAAGTGGAAAATATAGCAGCCATTCCTGTAGCAAAAGCGTAACCTGCTTCCGCACCTTCCATAAGTACTACTTTATCTACAAATTCGCTAGTATTTGGATTTGAAAATCTGCTGTACAAGTTTTTTTCTTTTTCTTCAGAAAAAGAGGCTCTCATATCCTCAGCATCCTCAAAAACGAAGCTTGAAGTAATGTATAATGGGGTAGAGTGTTCTGAAAATTGAGAACGTTCAGTTTGTGTTCTTATGGCTTGTGTTTCAAAATGGTTGCTCATTTGTTTTTTGTATTAAATTATTTTTAAGGCTTAATCATTAAAAGATTTTTACTTGTTGTACTTTTATTGGGTTATATTTATACTAATTCTTTTCAATCAAACGTAAAATGTCACCAAAAACCCCTCTTGCAGTTACTGAGGCTCCCGCACCAGCACCTTGAATAACTAATGGGGTTTCCCCATATGACTTGGTGTATATTTCAAAAATAGAATCAGACCCTTTCAAGGAACCTAAAGCAGAATTTTTAGGGACAGATACTAATTTTACGTCTAATTTAGCCCCGTTTGGTTTAGACAAGTCGCCTGATAATTCGCCAATATAACGCAACACATTTCCTGATTTTTGCTGTGCTTTGATTTCTTGATAAGGAGCATTTAATTTATCTAACGACTTCAAAAATGTATTGGTTTCAATAGCTCTTAGAGTTTCAGGAATTAGGTTTTCAATGTTTACATCGGTCAATTCATTAACTAAATCTAATTCTCTCGCTAAAATTAACAACTTACGCGCTACGTCATTACCACATAAATCTTCCCGTGGGTCAGGTTCAGTAAACCCTTTATCGATAGCTTCTTGTAAAACTTCGGCATAAGGTCTGTCACTAGCAGAAAATGTATTGAATAAATAACTTAATGATCCTGAAAATACTCCCTTTATTCTTACGATGTCTTCTCCTGAGTGATGTAATAATTTTATTGTATCTATTAGTGGTAACCCAGCTCCTACATTGGTTTCGTATAAGTACTGTTTGTTGTTTTCTTTTAATACTTTTCTTAATTGAATATAAAAATCATTTGTACTAGTATTAGCAATTTTATTTGAAGAAACTAAATCGAATCCAGCATTTATTAAAGGAATATATTGTTGAATAAATTCAGTACTTGCAGTATTGTCAACAGCAATTAAGTTTTCTAAATGATGGGTTCTGGCAAAGTTAATAATAGTATCAGTAGTATAATTTTTAACTCCATTTTCTTGTAATTCCGTTTCCCAATTTTCTGAAATACCATTTTTATTTAGCAATATTTTTTTAGAGTTTGCAACCGCAACAATATTTAATTGAATTTGGCGACGTTTTAAAATAGCTTTGGTATTGCTTAGAATTTGATTAATTAATGTTCCGCCAACCAATCCTTTCCCAAATATTGCAATATTAATTTTTTTAGCTACGCCAAAAATTTGCCCATGAATAACATTTAAGGCTTTGTTTAACTGGTTTTTTTTGACGATAATACTTACATTTTTACCTGTAATTGTATTGTTGAACAATAGTGGTGTAATTTGATTTTTTATTAATGCATTAAAGGGTTTGTGGAAATCATTTAACTCTTGCCCAATTATAGAAATAACTGCAACATCATCAAGCACACTAATTTTATTTACATCACGTTTATAGAAATCGGTTTCAAATTCTTTTTCCAGTGCTAAAATAGCATCGGTAGCTCTATTTGTTTTAATTACTAATCCAATACCTCTTTCGGATGACCCTTGAGATATAATACTTATGCTAATGTCCTTATTACTTAAGGCACTAAATATACGTGCATCAACACCAACTTTCCCTAATAATCCACGACCTTCAAAAGTTAATAAAGAAACATCATCTAAAACAGAAATGGATTTAATTCCTTTTTTGGTGTCATTTTTTGTGATAACAGTACCATTATCTGTAGTATTAAAGGTATTTAAAATACGTAAGGGAATATTTTTTTCTACTAAAGGGAGAATTGTTTTAGCGTGTAAAATAGAAGCTCCAAAATTAGCCAATTCATTAGCCTCATTAAATGATAATTGTTCAATTTTTTGTGCATCGTCAACTAGGTCAGGGTTGGCTGTAAAAATACCATCAACATGGGTGTAATTTTGAAACTCACTAGCATTTAAATAATTTGCTAAAAGTGAAGCGGTGTAATTACTCCCATTTCTACCTAGTGTTGTTGTTTCCCCTTCAGAATTTGAAGCAATAAAACCTGTTACAACATTAATGGTATTTGCCTCTTGATTATTGAAATAATGGTGAACTTTATTTTGTGATTCTTTTTCTAGAGTTAAAGCATCACCAAAGCTACTATCTGTAATGATTAGCTTTCTAGAATCAACAAAATTGGCTTTAAGCCCTTCTTTAACTAATAATTTAACGACCTGTTTTGCAGCGAATAACTCCCCTTGAGCAAGTACTTCGTCTTTTATTTTAGGGCTATAGTCCCCTAGGTAGCTTACTCCTTTTAAAATACCTTCTAAGGTTGTAAAGTTTTGTTCCAAATCTAAAGAGTAATAGGGCGTTAATTGTTCTTTTTTTAAGTTTTCTAAAGCGGTACTGTATTCTTTTTTTTGTTTAGCAGTTTCTAATAAATGTTCTAATTGATCAGTAGTATTTCCTCTTGCGGAAACTACTACTACAATGTTTTTATGCGCTACTTGTTTCTTTTTTATAATGCGTAAAGCATTATTTAATCCTGTTCCGTTGGCTAACGATTTTCCGCCAAATTTTATAATTATAGTGCTCATTTTATACTGTTTTATCCCATCAAGGGGGTTAATTCTTCGAGATGTATCTCGAAAGAATAATGTGTTAATTTATTTATATCGCAAGTGATTTTACAGAGGGTGTTGATTTAGGCGTAAATACATTTTGCAATAAATGTTCTAGTTGTTTGAATTCAATTAAAAAGGCATCATGCCCGTGAATTGACTGTATTTCACCATAATGAACGTTACTTTTTACTTTTGATAAACTTAAAAAGGTATCGTTGTTTTCTTTTGCAGGGAAAAACAAATCACTATTGATTCCGATGATAAAAACATTTGATTTTATAAGTGAAGCAACCTCTAAAAAGGACCCTCTACCTCGTGTAATATCAATAGTACTTAATAAATGATTCACTAATTTATATGAGGTTAATTGAAAACGTTCTTGCAATTTTTTCCCATGATGTAATAGCCAATTTTCAATATTTGGGGTGTTGGTATTTTGATCAACACTCCTGTTAAATTTTGAGTTATAGGATTCCGGAGTTCTGTATAAGTTCATAGCATGAACTCTGGCATCATGTACAGGGTTTGAGGAGTTGTTTAAAATTAACTCTTGTACTTTTGTATTTGCTAAAAGCCAGTCGGTTGCTTTCCAGTCAGATGCTATTGGGATTAAATTTTCAATTAATTCAGGGTATAACGCAGCTAATTCCCATGCAATACCCCCGCCAATAGAACCGCCAATTACTGCATATAGCTTTTTAATATTTAAAAGCTCTAAACCAATTTTAAATATGGCTGCTATATCTCTAGCAGTGAAATCTGTGTAACTGTTTATTAAGTAAGTATCTACTCCATTTCCTGGGATATTAAACGCAATAACGGAATAGGTATTGGTATCAATTAATTTATTAAGTCCAATAATTGAATTCCACCAACCACCTTTACCTGTTACAGTACTATTCCCTGTTAATGCATGATTAACCAAAACAATCGGAGCGGTATTTATTGCCTCTCCAAAAACTTGATATGATAATGATATGGATACATAAGTTCTACCTTTTTCTGTAGTATAACTTGGTATTTCGATATGTTTTATTTCTTGTTCCATCTGTCTGTTTTTTTAGAAAATTAAGGGGATACTTCTGTCCTCATATGTATTGATATTACCAAGGATCTTTATTTAGGCAATATCAATTCATGTAATGATACAGGGAACATTTTGTTAGAAACAGCTGTTGCTTTAATTGTGTATTTGTTTTAATTCTCATATTGTAAAAATTAAAAACTATTCAAAATAAGTGTAGATGTAGTATACGAGATTGAGTTGTAAATAGTACAAATCAAAAAATCCACTAGAAGTGGATATCGTTAAACAAGAAAATAAGTGAGAAATAGCTCTTTTATGAATTTAAAAGAAACTGTCGCGTTATCTACCCTAAGTCAATAGGTAGAATGTAGCACCTTCTTTACGCAATGTAAAGGGTTGCTAAGGCTTCATCGGGTCTATTCCCTCTGCCTTTCTTGATAACATCTAATAAATTAATGAACGGTTTTATTATGCAGCAAAGATAACAACAGAAAAAGTTACTAACCAAACTTTTTTTCAAAAAACATTTAAAAAACATTCAAACATTAATAAATAAATTACTGTTATCGAAGTGTTTGCCTAGCTTTATCTTGAATGATAACAGCTACTGTTTTTCCTTCAAATTTACTTTCCAGCCATGATAAAACATCTAAATATAGGAAGGCTCTTTTTTCATAAGGATGGTCTTCATATTTAAGTAAGGTCGCATGTAATTTTTTAAAAGCTCCTTTAATTTCATGCGGGTATAGATCAACAACCTCTCGTAAAAACTTGAGCATTTCTTTTTGAACAGCATGTAGGTCATTCATTTTTAATAAAAACCGATAAGTGTCTTTTAATTGGATTTCTAAATTTTCATCTAAACCTGCATCAAAATGGGCAACTAAACTTAAAATTCTTGCAAAACACATTAAGTCTTCCCTTATAGATATGTTTTTGGTGTCAATTATCCGGTTTAAATAAGTAATGGATAAATCATGTTTTTCAGCCCCAAAATACATACATGCAATTTTATAGTAAAAAAGCATAATATGATGTTGGTCAATCCTGTTTTTATGAAATGAAATTTGTTTTTCAATTAAGGGAATTAAATGGAGCCCTCCTTCAAAGTCTCCATTTAAAAAATGAGTGTTTAATTTATTGGTATATAGGTAAATAAAGCTTAATGCTTTTGTATTGTCATTTTGTAATATTAATTCAGTATTAATATTTTGCTCTAATTGGTGTAGTGTTTTATTAAATTTAGTTTGATGCTTGATATAAAACAAGGATTCCAATAGATAGTGAACCCCTTTTAAATAAAAAACAGGGTTTATTTTTATCATACCTGGATTAGATTCAAATAATTCAACCCATTTTCGAGCGTATTTATAGCATGATAAAAAGTCTTGGATTAAAAAACTGTACCATAGATAGGCCTTATATAACCAAAGCTTTTCACGAAAACCAAGTTCATAATTATTATAGTTAGGAAGCCTGTCATGAAAATAAGTATTTACCTGATCATAATCAGTTTTATTTTTTACATATCCTACTTTCAAAAGAACACTATATAGTTGTAGTGATAAATTAGATAATTTACTAGCAATAACGTTTTGTCGACTTAACTCCTTTGCTTGAATAGCCAATTCATCGGCTCTATTTTCTGTACTTCTAGTGATGTACTGGCTTTCAATAACTTTTTCAAGTTCAACTATTTCATAAGCAATGTTTTTTTCTCCATTTTTTATAGCAATTCCTTTAGCTTTATCTAAAATTTTTAAGCTTTGTTTTGATAAACCTTTATCATATAAAATAGTTGCGTAATCTAGCTGTTCGCGTAAGGCAACTCTTATGTTTTGATTTGCAAAACTTAAACGTAAACTTTTAAGTATTTGTTTGTACAAATTAGCTTTTAAATTAGAGAGTTGTAATTTAGATACAATACCTTTTTTTAAAATAAGTTTCTCATCAAAAAAATCATGCTTGTCGATATGATTAAATAAAGCTATAAATTTTGAATTAGTGTTCCCTTCCAGTCGTCCGACAAACAATTTAAATTGTCTTTTTTCTGATTTTGAAAGGGACTTTACTAAAATAAATAAAGGATCTTTTTGATGGTTTAACATTGTAAAAAATAATTGACTAAAACCTTTTGTTTAAAGGGTTTGTGACTTTTTATTGTTTTTTAAAGAGTGTAGTTTTAATGAAAAAGACACTGCTTTGAGGTTTTACTAAAGTATACTTTTGTTTCAAATAAATAAAATAATCATATAATATTTTGAGAGATGAATTCTAATCAAGTTCAAATATTCGATACGACGTTACGTGACGGTGAGCAAGTTCCAGGATGTAAATTAAATACTAATCAGAAATTAGTTATTGCTGAAAAATTAGATTTTTTAGGAGTTGACATTATTGAAGCTGGTTTTCCTGTGTCTAGTCCAGGAGATTTTAATTCGGTAACAGAAATCTCAAAATTAGTTAAAAATGCAACTGTTTGTGGTTTAACTCGAGCAGTAAAAAATGATATTAGGGTTGCTGCCAGCGCTTTAAAGTATGCTAAAAGACCTAGAATACATACAGGAATTGGAACATCAGAATCTCATATAAGATACAAATTTAATTCTTCAAAAGAGGCAATTATTGAGCGTGCTGTAGCTGCGGTTAGTTATGCAAAAACTTTTGTTGAAGACGTAGAATTTTATGCTGAAGATGCTGGGCGTACTGATAATGAGTTTTTAGCCCGAGTTTGTGAAGCTGTAATAAAAGCTGGAGCTACGGTTTTAAATATTCCAGACACCACAGGGTATTGTTTGCCAGAAGAGTATGGCGCAAAAATTAAGTATTTAAAGGAGAATGTTACGGGGATAGATAACGCTATTTTATCATGTCATTGCCATAATGATTTAGGGTTGGCTACAGCAAATTCTATTACAGGAGCAATGAATGGAGCAAGACAAATTGAGTGTACTATAAATGGAATTGGTGAACGTGCAGGAAATACGTCGTTAGAAGAGGTAGTAATGATTTTAAAGCAGCATCCATATTTAAATTTGAATACGAACATCAACGCTAAGTTGTTAACAGAAATGAGTCAATTAGTATCAGATAGTATGGGGATGATGGTCCAGCCAAACAAAGCCATTGTAGGAGCAAATGCTTTTGCACATAGCTCAGGAATACATCAAGATGGGGTGATTAAAAATAGAGAAACGTATGAAATTATTAATCCAGCAGATGTAGGTGTAAATGAATCGTTAATTATTTTAACAGCAAGAAGTGGACGAGCAGCTATAGCGTATAGAGCTAAGAATATTGGTTACGAATTAACAAAGTTAGAATTGGATAAAGTATATGCTGAATTTTTAGACTATGCAGATAAAAAGAAGGAAGTGATTGATGAGGACATTCATCATATTATGAAGTTAACTGGAGTTAGAAAACAAATTTACGCATAAGTTATGGGGAAAACATTATTTGATAAAGTATGGGATAAGCATGTAGTAGATAGCATCCCTGGTGGCCCACAAATTTTATATATTGATAAACATTTAATTCATGAAGTTACAAGCCCTCAAGCCTTTAATGAATTGAAAAAAAGAAACATTTCGTTGTTTCGTCCTGAACAAGTTGTTGCAACGGCAGATCATAATACGCCAACTGTAAATCAGCATTTACCTATAAAGGATGTATTGTCAAGAAATCAATTAGCACAGTTGACTAAAAATTGTGCTGAAAATAATATTGAGTTATACGGATTAGGACATGAAAACAATGGTATTATTCATGTTATCGCCCCTGAATTAGGAATTACACAACCCGGAATGACTTTGGTTTGTGGGGATAGTCATACCTCAACACATGGTGCATTTGGATCTATTGCTTTTGGAATAGGAACAAGTCAAGTAGCACAAGTGTTTGCAAGTCAATGTTTATTACTTGATAAGCCTAGAAGTATGCGTATTTCCGTAAATGGAAAATTGAAGAATGGGGTACTGCCAAAGGATGTAGCTTTATATGTGATTGCGAAGTTAGGAACTGATGCAGGTACAGGACATTTTATAGAATTTGCAGGTGATGTATTTGAAAACATGACGATGGAAGGTAGAATGACTGTTTGTAATATGAGTATAGAAATGGGTGCTAGAGGCGGGATGATTGCTCCTGACAATACAACATACACGTATGTGAAAGGACGTGATTTTGCACCTAAAGAAGCTAGTTTTGATAAAAAAGTAGCAGAGTGGGAACGTTTAAAAACAGATGTTGATGCCGTTTTTGACCGCGAATATACTTTTGATGCAACCGATATTGAGCCAATGATTACTTATGGTACAAACCCTGGTATGGGGATAAAAATATCGGAAAGTATTCCCACAGAAAATAATACTTCTTTTGAAAAATCTTTAGCCTATATGGGGTTTAAAAAAGGAGAATCGTTAGTAGGCAAGGAGGTTAACTATGTATTTATTGGTAGTTGTACCAATTCTCGCATTGAGGATTTTAGAGTAGCAGCGAACTATGTTAAAGGGAAGCAAAAAGCAGCTAATATAAACGCTTGGTTGGTTCCTGGTTCGCAACGTGTTGCGAAACAAATTAAAGCAGAAGGATTGGAGTCAATTTTTATTGAAGCTGGTTTTGAATTACGACAGCCAGGTTGTTCAGCTTGTTTAGCGATGAATGAGGATAAAATACCAGAAGGGGAATATTGTGTATCAACCTCTAACAGAAATTTTGAAGGCAGACAGGGACAAGGAGCAAAAACACTGCTAGCAAGTCCGCTTGTAGCAGCAGCAACAGCAATAGAAGGAAAAATAATAGATATTACAAAACAGTTAAATTAATATGGAAAAGTTTACAATTGTACAATCCAAAGCGATACCGTTAGCTATAGAAAATATTGATACCGATCAGATTATTCCAGCACGTTTTTTAAAAGCTACAGATCGTCAAGGCTTTGGTAATAATGTGTTTAGAGATTGGCGTTTTGATAAAGAAGGTGCCTTAAATGTGGGATTTGTTTTAAATGATGATAAATATTCAGGAGAAATTTTAATAACGGGCCATAATTTTGGATGCGGGTCGAGTAGAGAGCACGCTGCTTGGGCTATAGGAGATTATGGATTTAAAGTAGTAGTGTCTAGTTTTTTTGCAGATATTTTTAAAGGAAATGCGCTCAATAACGGGTTACTTCCAGTTGAGGTTAGTCCAGCTTTTTTAAAGCAATTACTAACAAGTGTAACCAATGCACCTGATTCGGAAATAAGGGTAAATTTAGCAGCACAAACTATAACGCTATTGTCAACTGGCACATCAGAATCATTTGAAATTAATAGTTATAAAAAAACCTGTTTGTTACATGGGTATGATGATATAGATTACCTGTTAAATCAGGAAGAAAAAATAGAAGAGTTTGAAAAACAGAATTGTTAAAAAATAGTACATCACATCGTAACTGTCGAAGTGTTATTAAATACTAAAACTCAATTAGTATTCGATAAACTCATACGAACAAAAAATATAATATTATGAAATTGAATATAGCTGTATTATCCGGGGATGGGGTTGGACCAGAAGTAACAACTCAATCCATAAAAGTTTTAAAAGCTATCGCTGAAAAATACAATCATAATTTTCAGTATGAAGAGGCATTAATGGGCGCTATTGCTATTGATGAAACTGGAGAGCCTTTACCAAAGGAAACCCTTTCAGTTTGTTTAAAGAATGATGCAATATTATTTGGCGCCATTGGCGATCCGAAATATGATAATAACCCAACTGCAAAAGTACGTCCAGAGCAAGGGTTGTTAGCATTGCGTAAAGCATTAAATTTATACACTAATGTCCGTCCTGTTAAAGCATATAATGCGCTAATAGATAAATCTCCTTTAAAAGAAGAAATTATTAAAGGAGCCGATATGGTAATTTATAGAGAGTTAACCAGTGGTATTTATTTTGGAAATAAATCATTAAATAAAAAAGGGACAGTTGCTAGTGATGATTGTACCTATACTACTGAAGAAATTAGTCGTATTACTCACGAAGCATTTAAAGCAGCTCAAAATAGGCGTAAAAAAGTAACATTGGTCGACAAGGCAAATGTATTGGAAACGTCAAGACTTTGGCGTAAGGTAGTTGCTGAAATCGCTACAGCGTACCCTGATGTTAGCTTAGATTTTTTATTTGTAGACAATGCAGCAATGCAAATGATTTTAAACCCTAAGCAGTTTGATGTAATTTTAACAGAAAACATGTTTGGTGATATTATTTCTGACGAAGCTAGTGTTATAGGCGGTTCTATAGGATTGTTAGCATCTGCTTCAACGGGGGATGATAAAGCATTGTTTGAACCAATTCATGGCTCATATCCACAAGCCAAAGGGAAAGGAATAGCTAATCCAGTAGCTTCAATTTTATCAGCTGCGATGTTATTAGATCATTTTAATTTAAATGAAGAGGCTGATGATGTCCGTGAAGCTGTAGAAGAATCGATAGCTTTAGGAGTTTGTACCGCTGACTTGAATACCACAAGTACATATACTACTGATAACGTAGGTGATTTTATAATGGAATATATTACAAACAGTGATGATTTAAATGTATACCCTGCAAATGTTGAGGTAGGGCAGTCTACAATAATTTAGTTTTTAAATATACTAGGTGTAATGAAAAGACTCCCATTTGGGAGTCTTTTTTATTTTTAAGCTTGAATAAAAATTACCTAATTTATATATTGGTATACTATATTCAACATTAAACTGTTAAAAGTCATCATATTTGGTGATGCGAAAATACCCAATATTAGGTATGTTTTTGAGTGTTTTAATTCCCTACATTTGCCTTCTTGAATACATTACACCAAACTATTTTTTATGAAAAAATTATTTTTATTAGTTGTATTACTACACACACTATTTGCCTTTTCGCAAGAGCAATCGGTAACTGATTTACC
>Ga0105354_1000361_pt1 | contig 28383 bp, 10 predicted proteins | sample GOMGulsemesocosm_FD_83658 | JGI IMG/M metagenome (GOLD analysis project Ga0105354, IMG submission 83658) | Methane-oxidizing microbial communities from mesocosms in the Gulf of Mexico - GOM9B Gulf of Mexico | ecosystem: Environmental > Aquatic > Marine > Cold seeps | place: USA: Gulf of America...
ACTATACGTTTACTCCTGACGTATTAGCGTTTAATGATTACTATCCGTTCGGGATGCTATTACCAAATAGGCACGCATCAAGTGCAGCCTACCGTTATGGGTTTAATGGGAAAGAAAAAGATGATGAAATTAAAGGAGAAGGATTACACTACGATTATGGATTTAGAGTCTATGATCCACGTGTTTCAAAATTTTTATCACAAGACCCTTTAACAAAAACATATCCATCTTTAACACCTTATCAATTCGCTAGTAATACACCTATTGCAGCAATAGATATTGATGGTTTAGAATCTTTAATTACATGTGATTATAACACACTTGAAGATTTAAGAAAAGAAGTTCAGATAGTGAACACAGATAAAATGATTGAGTTTACTCATGTACAATCATTAGAGGTTCATCATAATTACCAAGGGGATGAAGTATATAATATTGTACATGAAGGAGCTTCGGAAAATGTATTAAGGGAAATTCAGAAAGAAACATCTCAGATGGGGAAATGGGATAAAATTACTCATGTAGTTAGCGACGGAAGAGTAGGGGTGTTTGATGCAGCTTATATCTATTTCAATAAAGAAGATATGTTGCTTATTAATTATTTGGCTTACAATAGAGATAAAACTAAAGGAATAGCTATGGCTGATATTTCTTCAATTTTATATAGTAAAATTACTGAATCAAACGAGATTGCTGAAGACCCAGAATTTGGTTTAACAAATTCAATAAGACATACTAGCGGGCAGGCAATAATAACTTTTATAACAGATAATAATTTAGCTGACTTCATTGGAGATAAGCATGAGTTAAAGAAGGCAGGTTTAGTATCTGGAAATTTACCAGATTTAACCGTAACTGAACAAATAGATACATATGTAGATTTGGTAAATAATGCTTGGGGACAAAAGTTAGGAAATAAACTAAAAGAAAGTCATGGTGGTAAAAAAAGTCTTACACTCCAAGAAACAGCAGATATTATGAATAACTTTATAGATTATTTTGATTCTTCATGGGATGATGTTAAATTCGATAAATTTGATACCAATAATAAAAATGATAAGGCTCAAATTAAAAAAGTTCAAAAGTTTATAAATACAGGTTTAAGATTAAAGGATGAAATTGATAATAAATAAATATTATGCGATAGTTACTACTGTAGTAGTAATATTATCACTATTTCTTGTTAGTTGTAAGAAGGAAAAGAACATTTTTAAAGATTTAAATAACATTGATATAGCTTGTTTGGATAATGACGAAAAAATTATAACTAAAAAAATATGTTTATATAGATATAAAAGTAGTAGTTGTAATTTGCTTTTTGGCAATACTCTCGCAAATAATAAAAAGGAAAATTTAGGGCTTTTTGAGTCTATATCAGAAATTGATAATGAGCATAGTAAAGACGTATATAGAAATTTAGTTTTAAATAAAAGATTAGATAATGGTGTTCAACTAAATCAGTCACTAACTTTTTGTAAAGATTCATTGATTGAAGCTTCAATAAGGTTGTATAGCGAATCAAAAGATTCTTTATCTTTTTTTGTTAAAAACAACATTTGTGTGAGTAAAACACCATTGAATATAAATGAGAAGTTAGACAGCAATAATGAAAAATTATATTCAGCTGATATTTTAATTCAAAATAGTGATATTCAGTAGAAAATAAAATACAGAATTCAAAAGAGGTGTGCTATATGGTACATCTTTTTTGTTTTTATAGCATTTCCAATTTACTATGTACTTTCTCAATTTCTTTATCCATATACACTTGTGCATAATGTACATATCGCCCGAAGGACTTACTTGCAGCACTATGCCCACTTACTTTACGAACTAAATGTTCAGGCATTCCTAAAATTAGTAATGTTGTAATTGCTGTACGACGCATCATATGCGAACTCATTTTATCACAAAAACGTAATTGAGTAGCTTTCTTGCTGTTTTTTTGCAACAGTTTGGTTTGTCCCTGCTTTTCACGAGAAATGGCAATTGGAGCAGTGAAATTTGCTTGTTCGCCTAATATTTTTAAATTCTTATTAAAATTAAATAAACTTATGTGCTTAAAAACAGGAGTTCTATTACTTTTTGTGGCGTATTTTTGGTAAATAGTAATGGCGTAGCTGGGCAACTTTATAGAGGTAAAGGTTTTCGTTTTCTGTGAGCGTATTTTTAAATACCAACTACCATCTTCTTCAACGAAGTTTTTATTAGTAAGCGTAAAAATATCGGAGTACCGTAAGCCAGTAGTACAACCAAATACAAATACATCTTTTATGTGTTGTAAGTTAGTTGTTATAGAGGTTTCAAACTCTTTATTATGTATTAAAAACTTTAATTGTTTTGGCGAAAGGACTTGTATTTCAATTTCCTCATGCCGTACATAAAACAGACGTTGAAAATCACCTGTAGGAAAGTCTCTGTCGTTTTTTAAGTAGTTAAAAAAAGTACGTATCGTTTTTATATTACTTCCTACATAATTATCGTAACACCCATTTTTGTACAAATACTCTGTGAACTTTTTATAAAATTTTTTCCAATAGTTTTTTTCTGAAGTATATTCTCGGGTGTTTAGTTTGTTTGCATCACAAATACGCAATTCAAAACCTGTATCAACACAAAACTTAATTAAATTATTTAATACATACTCGTAATTCTGTATAGAAGCAGGTTTAATACGTTCCCCATTCTTCTTTAAACGATTACCACTTTTAGTGTCCGATATAAAGCGTTTAAATAACGGTATGAATTCTTGTGCTTTTTTCATGCAACAACAAAAATAACAAAGTATAGAGAATTAGTCGTACTTTCTTATTAAACATTATAGTTATACATTTACTTAAGCCTCAAATAGAATAGGAAGAGAACTAAAACAAAAAAGATATACCATATAGCACACCTCTTTTGAATTCTGTATTTATTTTTAGTTGTTGATTAATCTGAGTTAATATTTTTACATCCAATTAACCTTCTACCTTTTTCAAAAATCATTTTATCTGTGTAAATAAATAATGTTTTATAATTATTTGATATTAAATCTGAATAAGTATTGGGTACAATTACAAAATTTATTTTTTTTCTGTCATTTTTGCTGATAAAAAAATTAACAAACTCATTATCCGAAATTACCCCATCTATTAGTTCAATCTTAACACCTTCAAGTGTTTCATTACCAAAAAAACTAGAACAAAACCTGTATTTTATTTTAAACGATACTGAATCTTTTTTTAATAAACGACTCTGAGTATAATGAAACGTAGAATCTTCATTGTTTAATTTTTGATTTATTTCTTTTTTGCTTATTCCAAAACTAATCTCATTATTTATTTCTACATACCTACAAGAGCTAAATAAGAACAAAATAAACAATAATAAATATTTATAATTACTTAATAATGATATCATCTTTCGGTGTAGGTTTATTTAATAATTTCTTTGCTAATTCTTTTCCTTTTTTATCAATTGTTTTTGTCCAAAAGTCATATAATTCACCGCCTTCAATAAATCTACTTGTAGTACTTTCATATCCAAAGAATAAACCAGACCACGAAAAAGGCGTTTCATATGCTGGTATATCAACCTTAGAATACATAGCCCTAGTGGAATCATATTTCGTATTCTTATATAGTTTATTTCGTATATAATTTTCAAAACCTAAAGTTTCAACATGATTTATATCAACACCTCCAAATTCAGAATCCGAAAATAAAGATACCGTAAATTCACCCGTATCACGTCCTGTATCAAACGAAAAAGCATGATAAATTTCGTGAGCTAAAGTTATTGTGAAATTCATGTTTACATTATCATACTTTAGATTATCCCAATTTGCGGCATAATTACCTGCAAAAACTCTAATCTCTGCTTCATCAATACCTTCAAGAAATTTTTGTGCCTCTCCTAATTTATCGTCTTTAAGATATGACTTATATTTTTCATCATATTGAGCATTATATCCTAATCCAAACTGAGTATTATCACCACTTACCAATCCAGAAGCTTCACGTAATTTAAATCTTTTTTCTGAACTTGATAAAGTTGAAACAACTATTTTACCAGCATCTGTTGAATGAATTTTATTAAGAGCTTCAACCGCCCTTCTAGCAAACCTATCATCTGGAAGCTTCATGTTTGGCTTATAAACAAATGATTTACCAGCTGATGTGAAAATTATTATTTCCTCTCCATTTACATCTATAAAGGTAATTGGATTATTTCCATTTGAAGTATAATTACTTTCATATGGATATTTAGTGGATTTTGGGTCAAGACTCAACCATCTTCCAACTCTTGGGTCTAGCATCCTTGCCCCAAAATTAATACTATTCCCCTCATCTTTAATCTCATCATCCTTTTCTTGTCCTTGGAACCCATAACGGTAGGCTGCACTTGATGCGTGCCTATTTGGTAATAGCATCCCGAACGGATAGTAATCATTAAACGCTAATACGTCAGGAGTAAACGTATAGTTAGGATTGAATTCTGTACCATTATTTTTCAATAATTTTCTATCAGAAACCACACTCAATACATTTCCTAAGTGGTTGGACAACTCATAACGTTTGTCACCTATTAGTCTTTTTGTATCTACAGGAGTGCTAGCTACAATTGGGTTATTATCAAAACCTTGATCCAAGCCTTCACAAGCGTCACCAACACCATTGTTGTTTGCATCTGCTTGGTTTGGGTTATAAATAGTCATACAGTTATCACACACATCACCTACACCATCAGGTTTTGGTAATCCTGTAACAGGATCGACATCACTATCCGTCTGATTTAAATTTTCAGCATCTGGACAATTATCACATGCATTTCCTAAACTATCATCATCATTATCAGCTTGATCGTTTGGCATTAAACAGTTATCACATACGTCACCTGTACCATCACCATCCGTATCCGTTTGCTCAGGATTAAATGTTAAAGGACAATTATCTTGTGAGTCAATTATATCATCCCCATCTGTATCCACATCTGAAGCACAATAACTACTGCTATATGGTACTGCTGCACCTGCATTAATCATAAGCATACCAGTATTAGACAACGGTGTATTATCAAAACTAAACTCATGTTGTGGGTATTCATCAGAAATGTTATTCTCAATAGCATAACTAAAGTCACACATTTCATTTATTACACCAGGAATTGAGAAAACTGGATATTCCGTAATAAAATCATAGTATGGACTAGCACCTAAATAATTATTTAGTTCAGGTAGCCTACTCATATGGTTCCTACGGTGTCTATCATCTCGTAACACCATTAACCCAGTTGTTTCTAAACCATTACCAAAAGTATATATATTACCATTTAAAAATATAGTTGGCACATAAGCTTGTAAAGCACTATTATACTTCACTTCTATTTTTATATCCCACTCACCAGCTGGTATAGATACATCTTCCGACAAATAGTATTGTGTTTGTAATACATCCTGAAAAATTGTATATCTTCTTCTCGTATACTTATATGACCTACGAGCTTTAAACAGTGTTAATATTGGTTGGTACCTATTATTAACTGTTCGTTTTACAGTTAATCGTGCTACACTGAAATTCATACGATTCCAGCTTTTCTTCCTATAATTTGTTTTATCCCCCCCAACTAAACTTGCAATATGCATTTCAGTTCCTAAAGGAAAAGCAGCTTGGTCTTCATTAATTTTTAAATGACTAGCCATTTCAAAATATGGTGTAATGCCTCCAAAATCATTAAATAAATTAAGGTTATCTAGGTCGGCCCATGCGGTAACTTTGTCAGGAGAATTAAAGTCCAACCCTCTTGTTACTATTTGTGCAGCATTTGTAACTTGACTATTTACTGCTGCTTTTGCTAAAACACTAGGAATACTACTTTTTAAATCAGCAGTTTCATCGTTTAATTCTAATTTTCCTTGTTCAAGCCCTAATCGTGAACTACCATAAATATTTTGCTCTTTTAAGTAGTATTTAGCATCAGTAATGGTTCCGTTATTAGCTTTTGTTTCTTCCAAATCGTATGTACTTAACACATTACCTTGTGCGTCACGTTGGTAATATGTTGTTGTATTTACTGCTGGGGTTATTACTTTTTTAGAAAACCTGTTTCCTAAACCATCATAATTAAACTTAATTTCTGTACCATCATCCTTAAACACACTTTTTACTTTCCCATCTACACGCCATTCAATAGCCAACCCTTCAGCTTCATCACGTGTTAATTGCCCTATATCATCATACTTATAATTGTGAGGCAATTGCCCAGCATCAATATCTGCATCCGATCGGTTACTTAACAAAGGATCATCATCAATATGTGTTAATTGATTTGTTCCTGGGTTGTTATACCTATAAACAAAATCATCAATTAACCTATTGTTATTACTATCTGTCCAACGTTTTAAGCTATCAAGATTACCATTTTTATCATATGCATAAGTACTTGCAAAAGATGTTTTTAAAGTACCATTATTTTTAATTTGAACAGAATTCATTTCTTTAATTCTGTTTAACTGATCGTATCGGTAACTATTAAATTGAGGTTTTAATTTTTGCTGATTTAACTTCAATAAACCAGTAGTCATTTCTTTAATGTTACCATTATATAAGTCCTTATCGCCTTCTAAACCACTTTTACTATATACAAATAACTGATCATCAATAGGAGATGACTGATTATAAAAACGTGAGTTATAGTCGCCATTATAGTAATTTAGTGCGAAATTAAAAGCATCTTTACCTACACTAAATCCATCTTTACCTGCATCAAACTGTTTTCCTAATTTCTCCCCGTTTACTGTTTTTAACCAACCTTGCAAAGTGTACACATAATCCAATCCTTGTACTTGATTATCACCTAATACTGTACGTGCTAACGGACCATGTTCATAATACAAGTAATTTGCTTCTTTTTCCCAAATAATATTGTCTTTACTCGTAAACACCTGAGTAATTCTATTATCTGCATCATATTCATATTTATGTATAAATTGATCTTGAGCTTCTTTTTGGTATGTTACTTTAAATACATTTCCGCTTATTAAATCATATTCATAAACCACGCTTTTAACATGCTGATTGATATTAAGTAACTGTTGATCATTACTATAATGTAATAATTCCTTTACATTACCATGTACATCATAATCATAAAAAATTGCATTTCTATAATCAGCCAGACCAGTTGTTCCGCTTACAAATTCATAATACAACACACTCGTAACCCTATTTCTTGTGTTTTCTGATTCATAACTTTCAAATAACGGGGTAATTGCACTAAAAGGATTAAAATCATATTTAGTTCTTGTTACCTCACGTTGCTCATTTGATATATTTTGAGGAAAAGTATCATCTGAAACTGCTACTAAATTACCTGTAGCTGTTTTAAAATTACCATTATCATCAATACTATAACCAGTACTTAATAACATTTCACCTGCTTCCTCAATTCTACCTAAAGGATCATATGCTGTATAGCTATAAGTATTTTGAGTTATTTGTTTTGCATTTTGTGATACTACAATTCTACCCAACCTATCATATCCAAACTTAGTAACACCTCCATCTGGTGTTTGTTGCCATACTAACTGATTTAATGAGTTGTAACGGTATTGCGTTTTTAAATTGTGAGCTGGCAAAACACTGGCATCTGTATTTTCAGTATTTGAAGTTCTAGTGTCATTAATAACTTGATCATTTGCAGTAGTTAATCTATTAACTCCATTTGGAGGAACTGTTTGTGTTAAATTACCTGCTTGATCGTAATAGTATAAGGTATATTGATATTCTTTATCAGGAGAGGTTTTTGTAAATGTTTCAACCGCCCCATCAGTCACATTCTCTACTCCTTCAATAGCTTGTTTTATATAGTTTAATCTAAAAGCTGCTACTTGACTTTCTAAATACGCGGCCCATAATTCAGAAGCATACGTATCATTAACAATATTTATAAATGTTTCACAAGGTCCTTCAATATCTAGTTCAGGAAATACGATTTCTGCATGTAAAGGTGCTGGAGGACATACATTATTGATTACCAAATATTCGGTTCCAACATAGTCCCTCCATTCTTTTTCTCCTCCACTGTTTATATAACTTATATAGCCATACACCGCATCATCCATATTTGTATACCCGTAATTAAGATCTGTAGCTCCAAATTCTGCTATAGTTAGATAATTGGTATGCTCAATACTTGTTATGCCGAATCCTTGTAAGTATTTAATATAATTATCACTTATGTATGCAAAATTTGCTTGACAAAAATACGTTGCTGTAAAGTCTGACTCCATTACATAATCAGCAACTTGCGGAGCTACGCTATCTGCATCGGTCATAAAATTATTAAACGTTATCCACCCTGTAGAACACGGTAAAGGCGTGACAGTTTCTGGCACACAGTTAGTACATGGCACCACAACTTCCTGCACACAATTATCTACAAGCAAACATGTAATTGTTCCTTGAGCAATAACTGTTACATTTTCAGTTGTTGTAATAGTTGCCGTGAATAAATTATAATTATCATTAGTGAATTCAACATTCGTAATTGTGCTTATTTCACTTAACAATAAATTTGGCATTGTTAATATAGTTTGGCAACCAGAAGTTTCATCAAAATTAAATGAAATTTGTGAAGCTTCGCCAGTTTCTATTGCAGAGAAATTATAGATTCCTAATGCGTTTTCTTCTGAAGCTACCGTGATATAATCCGTTAAAGTGGTTGCTACTACAGGAAAAGTAGTTGCTACTACATTATCTTGATCATCATTATAATCAGCAATAAGTGTTTGCAATAATACTCCTAAGTTAGAGCTTACTATTTTCCCATCTTTACAAACAGGATCTATACACGAAATTGTACCTGTAAATGTAGTTGTACCAGCTGGCTTAACATCACCATCCTTTACTCCTCCTCTTAAATTTAGGTCTATATCAATACCTCCATTAGAACCTCCAAATATATACTCATTATGTTGAACATCCACAGTAAAAGTATATACTCCATTACTTCCTCCAGTAATTTGTAAATTCGAAAAACCAATTACATTTTCATATAATGTACTTACATCATCATTAGGGGTTTTTGGATTGTTTGTCCATAATGGTAATGACACACCACAATTATTTTCTCCGCCTACGGGTTCAAAATTAAAAAACATTCCTACTTGTGGCCCTCCATCTTGATAACCTTGTCCTTCCTGATATCCAACATAATTGTATACAGCTGGTCGGCTATCAATTTCTATAAACGGAGCTAAGGCTTGCATTTCTAATGGGTTATACCCATCCGTTTGATAACTTTCAGAAAGTGGGTTTACGGCACTAAAACTAGTTTGAGGATCGTGATCTTTAGCAATACCCCATAAGTGATTTAATAAATTTAACAAATTAAATTCAGCTGCAGTTTCATAACTCACCTCTTCTGTACAAATACAATCAAAATCGAGCACTTCTTCATCTCTATTAATTGCTCTTATAGTTCCTGTGATTTCCTTCAATTCAAAAGTGACATCCTCTAAATATGTTAAAACTACTCCGGTATTATTATCTTCATTAATTTGAATATTTGTAAAACGTACAACTGATGCAATAGGGATTTGAGTATCTAAATTCAACTTTACATCTAAACCATCAGTATTAATATTAAATACTTGTGCCGTATTATTACCTGACCATGTTGTACCTAATAAACTAGAATCTTCTAATATTTCTGGAATAATACTGTTGATATATCCATAATTTGGATCTGTTCCTATTGAAAAGCCATTTGATAACAATTGCCCTGGATTACTAAGTGGTACTTGAATATCGTCTCTTTTTGCCAAACGATTCATCATACGAGTTAAGCCCTTTTCAAAACGAGTACGTTTATAACATCCATCAGGACTTGCATCGGTAGCAGCTTCATCACTCAACTCTTCACCAATAGCATCGCTAGAAAAACCACATTCTCCAATTCTTGCAACCGTAGTACCTACAATTACAATTTCTTCTGGTATTTCACAATTATTAGCAGAGTTTGTACGTACAATGGAAGCCACTGTTTCAAAATCAAATGTTGGCACACTGCCAGAATTGGTATATGACCCAGGTACATAATACATGTTTTTAAAATCCGTTATTCTAAAATCTGTATCGTAATCTGTCCATTTTAAGGGATCATTTCCTGCACAAGGATTATTTAAATCTGGATCTTTAAATTTCAACCATATAGGTGTTGTTGCATTTCCAATTCTTATCTCTAAAAGTTGATCATTAAGAACTGTACTTACTATTTGATTATTCCCTGTAGGGTTAGTAGCCCCCAATGCATCGTATAAATCATTTGTTAAATATGGTACTGCATTTGCAGAAATTGGTGTAATCTCATCAGGTTCGAGGGCTAAAAGTCCTTTAGATGACACTTCAGCATCGATTAACCCATCCAAAAGAAACTCCATATCAAACAACAATGGACATTTCCCTGTTGCTAAGTATGCGGCAGCATTTGCATCAGCTACGGCATCTGCTCCAGCCTGTTGATCACCTACTCCAGAGTCAAAACCATAATCCGCAGGGATAAATCTTTTAATTTTATTTTCAAAATAAGTAATCGTTTCTGAACTACATGGAGCTTTAATACTTGTATTGTTTATTGCTAAAATAGCACCTTCATTTATTGCGTGTGTGAAACTCACATAAAAACCACCTATTGTAGCTGGTGAATAATCAATAAACATTGTTGCAAAAGCATCCATATATTCTAAATCACCTATACAACCATGCGCACGGTTTAATCGTATAGCATGAATATTTGAATAGGCATATTTTATTTTTGTTTTTAACGAGATATAAAATCCTCTAAAAGTTGCCCAAACCCTATTTCTTTGGCTTTCGGATAAACCATCAATTTTTGTAAATAAATTACCTTGCAAATCAGAATGAAAATCTGCTACTGGCAATAACCCATTACTATACACTATAGTATAATAGGCTAATTGGAGCATATTCATATTATAATCAGCCCCATCAAACTCATACGTAATACCTTCGTAATTAGTTGTTAACGCTTCAGTTAATATTGCCTTTCTATGTAGTGTTCCACTTGCAGCATCTTCTAAATCATAGACATTTACAGCATCATTATAGCTTAATTGTAAAAATGGATCTGGTGAAGTAGTAGGGTTTAATAATGATTCAAAAGTAACATTGATTAAGTTTGTCCCATCTTTAATATCTGCATAATTTTCAATTTCTAACAAGTTAGCATCAAACGATTCTGTATTTAAGGAAATTTGTTCTCCTTGATTATTAAGTCTTGTATATTCAGTTGCACATATTTTTTGATTATACAAATAATAATAATATTCAGGATGATACGCTAATAGTGCTTCTGCCCATGAAGGTTTCCAAGCAGCTAAAAAATCCTGTACATTCTCTAAATCTTGAGGTTTTACTTTATACAAATTAGAAGCTTGATCAACTAGCTGAGGAGTTATCCCATAAGCTATTATAGGTGAATATGAGTTATATCCTGTTTTTTCAACGATTATGTATGAAGGTTCCCCAAATTCATCAACATATTCACTAGCATTACCAAATTCACCAACTGGGTTTTTCCAAGTAGCATTAGATGTTATCAAAGTAGCTCCAGTTGGATTACCGCTATCATCAGTTTCATCCTCTTCTGTTCTTCCAGCATACCAGAGTTTGTTTTCAATATTATAAACACTTAAATAGTACGACTCGTTGTCAGGATCATCGATGTCATCTGACACCCCTCCATACTGTCCGTATGGACTAACGTCTGCCAACAGTAACGCTTTGTTTACATCACAAGTAGTAATTACAGGTTTACATAAACTTCTACACCCAGCCAAAAGTCCTTGAAATTCAGTAATAAATCTATTTTCATATAAGTCAATTTCTGTTTGTGAAATTCCACTTGCAGTTAAATTATTTCCATTGTACTGAAAAGTAGTATTATTAGTAATTGCCATTGCATTTACCAATACATACTGATTTTGTGCTAATGCCACAAAATAAGCTCTTTCTGTATTATCTTCAGAGATACCAATAATTCCTGCTGAATCTGCATCAAGTAGTACATCAAAAGCCAAACAATCCTCTTCAGAAAGGTATTCACAGACTAGTGACTTTTCACAAGTATAACATGTTGCATCGCAATTATCAGTGCTTGCATTTGGATTAAAATCATCTGGGTTCACATAACAATCACTGTCTTCATTTGTTAATTCAGCCAGGTAATCTGCTGTATACATATTTAATGCTTCCTGATTTATATGTAAATCTTTTTGTAAAGTATAGGTTCCTACTTTTAAATCATTATCCGCAGTACGTATTATATCAACATTTATCTCTCCCCCGTTACCTGTAATTGTTTCATTATACGATCCTTCAACAAAGCGCTGATTACCACAATCATCTAACATACTTATACTCAAATCATATACAAAAGGGTATTTTTTACCTGATGTTATTAAACATTCTTCAGTATAAAATCCTGGCAAATGATTTAAATTATAATTAAACGTAATTTCTGCGCCATCTTCTTCAACCCCAATTTGGGTTCCCATATTTATACCATCAAGTTGTATACCATTACTTCCTGTTGGATAAAGATTATTATTCGCTAATAAATTTGCAATTAGTGTTCCTAAAGGTTGACTTTCTGCTGGCAATCCAATTAAGTTCTCTGGGTTTTTACCTACTAAGGCAGTACCAATAGTTCTTCCCTGTGGGTCTAAGAAACTAATACTTACTTGTTTGTTAGGGTCAACAACAATATTCTTTTTATAGTAATTATTTAAACCTACCTTATATCCAAATAGCCTATTTAACTCTTCTTGACCTGCTTGTAGGTAAAAATATTTCATTTCCTTATCAGTTCCTAACTGATGCGTAATACCAACTCCACCTTTTCTACGAATTCTTCCTGTGTTATCTGGTGTATATTCTATTTGAGAAAAAGGATACCCTAGTGCATTAGGCACTAAATCCTGATGCGAATTTGTTACTGTATTAGCTTCAGAATAATACTTACTTGCCCCAGAAGTATTGGACATTTTTGTAGTTAATTCAATTTCACAACTAGTATCATCAGACGGTGTTTCCCAATCAAAATCCTTATGAGTAAACACTTTTGGTTGTTCGTCATTATTTAAATTTAACTTATCATAATAACGCATTGCTGATTGCTCTAAAGGAACTGGTAACACTTCAACTGCAGGTCTTCCTTGACCATCATATATATTTTCACCTGCGATAGCTTGATTATTTGTATTTATCTTGGTTACTGTTTGTCTGTTACGTAATGTACCATCAAAAAAGCTAATTACCTCTTTTTTCTTTCCTTCTTCAGCATACGAAGATTGAAATTGCCAATTTTTTCCTCCTTGCTCATAATTCTGACCAATTAATAATTTATTATCCCAGTCAGCAACGGTATTTTTAGCATCTAAATCACTTCCAGACCAATCCCCATAATAGTTTTTAGAAATATCATCTAAAAAACGACTTATTGGACGCACTCTATATACAATATACCCTTTTGAATACACCAAAGGAATCCTATACGAAGTATTTTTAGTTTCTACACGAGTACTGTTACGTTGAAAATCTTGCTCGGTTAATTTAATTTCAGAAGCTATTAATGCTCCGTTATTTTCTTTAAAGTTATCAAGCCAAACCCACTCCAATTCATATTCAACTGCCGATGGATTAGCATTCCAATTAATTTCAAATTCATGCTGCCCAGAACTCACTGACCCAGGCACACTTGATTCATTTTGACCTGTATAGGTGATTAAGTTCGTTCCTCCGAAGGTTACCGTTTTATTTGTAGCCGGAAACCTAAAATAACGGTCTCCTTTGAATTTTAATTCTAAGTATGTAGCAAAACTATTAATTTCATTAGCATTAGCTAAATTATTAGGTATTACCCCCCCATTCTCATTTCTATGTTTTATTGACAACACTTTAACACGTGCTTTTAACACACCTGTTAATTTATGTACAGCTAGATCAGTTAAATTACCTATATTTTCATTTTTATGGTCATACTTAATTTCTAACTTAACTACATATGCTGGCAAACCAATATTATCACTAGTATATGGTTTCACATTAAGTTTTATTATTGAGCTATACACTTTAGCATATCTTTCAGGGAAATCAGTAAGATCTTCAAAACCAAAATAAATATATACCGCTGGATCAATAGATTTAAAATCTAATGATGGTGTCCCAAATAATGGATCTTGATGTATTAATACTGGATTATTGTATAGCTGAGGTGCCAATATTCTATTACTTGTGGTTTCTACCTCTTGACCATGTACAAATAGCGTTACTAATGTTATTACAAGTGCTATATAATTTTTTAATCTGAACATAAATACTCTTTTTATTTCTTTGTATGTATCTTGTTTGAAAATTCTCTTTTATCCATTAGCTCATATCCTTCAAGCTTTTTTGATAGGATAATATTACTTGGAGTAATGCTTTTTATATACTTAACACTACTAAATGTTTTAGTCTCTATTTTTTTTGTATTGTAAGCACTATAAATAATTTCCAGCCTAGGTTGTGATAAATCTGAAACTTTATAATCTTTAGAAAAATCTAACTTATTGGCATAAAAAAATACTTGTTTTAGTAATCTGTATTCCTTTGAAATGTGTAATATTATTCTATAATAAGGCTCCGTAGTAATTTTTTTAGATTTCAAACTCACCTCCCAATAAGTTTTTAAATCTTTTATTCCTTCTTTATCATACACTAATAATAACTGAGTAAGATCAAGTTCTTCGCTCAATTTTCCTTCTGGATTTGCAATTAAAATTGCTTTCTGTCCATGGTTTACTTTTAAACTAATCTCTGGAGTACTTAATATTTCTGTATTATTAACTACCATAAATGATGTGGCTTTTCCCTTTTTATATACCTTCCCAACATAGCTTTGAAAAATATCCGTTGCAGTAGCCGTTTTGTATAAGTTATACTCCGTATTAAACTGAAGTGATTCACTTTTACTGTACTTTTTATAAGCCAAATCCAACACTTCATTTACAGATTGAGCGTAAATAATACTAATGGAAAACAAGAAAAAGATTATATTTAAAGTGTAACTTTTCATCACTATTAGTTTTGAGGCTTAATTACTGTACCAGATCTTGTTTCTTGTATTGTTTTCACCCCTTTAGATGTTTCTTTTTTTACACGTACTAATCCTCCTTCTTTATCATATTCATAACGAGTACTGTAATTATTTTCATCTAACTCTGCCATTAACCTAAATGTAATTGGGTCATATACAAAAGATTTCATATTTCCGTTTAGTGGATGTACTCTAATATCATCAAAATAAATAGGTATATTAAAGTTCTCATTTGACAACTCAATTTTAAGAGTTAATGTCCCATCCGGAATTTGAAACTGACCAGCTATACGCTGCCATCCATCAATTATATTACCCGACGCCTTAAAAGGTATTGTTGAAATTTCTTCATCAATATTATTTAAAAACACCACATTTATAGTAGCATCTGTATAGTCCTTCACTTGAATATTTAAATCTTCTTTTACCCAAGCACTTATCCAATATTTTTCTAATGGAATAGGCTGAAAAGAAAAACAATCATCACACAACTCTAATGGAGTAGCACAAGTTACATCAGAATGAACCAGTAAATTATATAACATCGTTAACCCATTCCCAAAATTATAAAAGTTCTCATATGGGTAATAATCAGCTGTAGCTATATCTACATCTCCCATTTGAGGTATATATAATGGGTCATTATATAAATAACTTAATGACGTAAACAAACTTGGCACGACACTTTTTGCGTTACTTGCAGTATTTGCCTCCTTATAGATAGATAGTTCTGGATGCATATTAGGGTCGTTATTTGATGATAATTTTTGTGTACTTGTATCACCACTTACGTAATACTCATTATCAACACCATAAAAATACAAATGTGTTTTTTCTCTTAACTGAGCAATTACCGTTTTTAAAGCATCAACATCATCTGTTTGTGCTCCATCAGTAATTACAATTACAATTTTAGGGATATCCTCACCTGAAAAATTATTTACACGCTGTAATGCTCCTCCCCAAAAATCTGAACTAGCACTAACACCATCGTTAACAGTACCATACCTATTACCGTAAGTATCAATTTCATTAAGGATATTTAAAACATTTCCATCTTCAATTAATACTGGTCCTATATGATCAGTCCTTCTGTTTGGATCATCACTATCCGCCATCCAAGTAATTGATATTTTTGTTTGACTATTTAATGATCTAATCACAAATTCTCTTAAACCATCTCGTATATCATCTATTTCTTCTCCATCCAAAGAACCTGACTCATCAACAACTAAAGCTACATGTATAGCACATGGGTCTAATTCCTCTGAACAAAAATCAATATGTTTTACTTCGTTGGACATCGATTGAATACCGTTATCCCAGCTTAATTCAAAAGTAGTATATTCATCTTCTGTTAAATATGGAAAAGCTCCAATAGTATTTACATAATCACCAGGGGTACCCAAATCATCTACTTGAACAATTTTAACATCATGAGTTTCCTCATTTGCTGAAAAAGAAAATGTATATTCTCGTGTATTTGGACCACTATAACTAAAATTATATATCCTAGGATTATTTTCTTGTATATACGGTGCTAACTCTTGTAACTGCTCTGGGTTATCATCGGTAATGCTTCCATTACTTTGGTAATCACCTATTAATTCATTTACTAATTCAATAAACAAATCCTGTACATTAATAACATTCTCTCCCGTTTCAATACATGGAGGTACAATTTCATCGGGGCAAAAGTTAATATGGCGGACTTTATGACTAAATTCTGGTATTATACTACTATCTGCAATCTCGATAAGATTATCATTAAGGCCAAGATTAGGAGTGTAGTTTATCAAATCAATATTAACCGTTCCTGTGTTAAGGAAATTATTCCAATCTGCAAATTCTACATCAGAATGGACATGTTGCTTATCAAATTTTCTGAAAGCCAAATACATGGTTCCCTCATATACATTAAAATCATATACCTCGTCAGAATCCCAAGCAGTAATGTAAGGGCTTAAAGCTATCATTTCTGCAGGATTATATCCGTCTGCTATAGGGTCTCCTGCCAAATAATCTACTCTAATTCGATTCAATAAATTAATATATAACTGTTTAACAAGCTCCGAATTTGGGTTATTGTCAGTACATGAACAATTCATAACCGTAATTGGTAATGTAAATATTGCTTCACAATCACCATTATAAACTATTGTTACACTTATAGTGTAATTTCCTTCATCTAAAAAAGAAGTATCTAACGTTGAATTATTCGGGTTCAGAACTGGAAATGGTACCTGAATAGGTATTGGGCCATTAAACTGCTGCTGCGTTACAGACCACTGAAAAGAATCAATACCTACAGTAGTTTGTATATAGAAATCATAATCATTCCCTACACAATATCCATTTGTATTTGCTGTAATTGTTCCCGTTAATCCATCGATACAAGGGTTACAATCAATAACTGTAATTGGCAATGTAAACGTTTCTTCACATACTCCATTATAACCTATAGTTACACTTATAGTATAATTCCCTTCATCTAAAAAAGAAGTCTCTAACGTTGAGCTATTCGGGTTTTGAATTGGAAATGGGACTTGAACAGGTATTGGTCCGTTAAATTGTTGCTGTGTTACAGACCATTCAAAAGAATCAATACCAACAGTGGTTTGTAAATAGAAACTGTAATCATCACCTAAACAATACTCATCAGTATTTGCTGTAATTGTTCCAGCTAAGTCTTCCTCACACAAATCGCCACAATCACCTTGAAAAGTAACCGGTAAGGTAAATGTTTGATCACAAACTGTTGTTTGTACAAAAAGAGATATTGGAAATGGGGATGACACTGTAAATTGTGTTCCATCAGCACTCACTGAGGTGTCAAAAAAACCAGTTAGATCAATTGGAAAGCTAAAAATCCCAAGATCAATAATATAGATTAAACTCCAATTCCCTATTTGCATACCGTTTAAAAGAGGTGAAAAAGTAAAGGTATGTTCAGCCCCTAAGCATAATTGCTGTGTATTACTTAACGAAGTTATTTGCCCCGTAATATTATCACAAGGGTCAACTATTTCATCAGGGCAGAAATCCACATGCTTTACACTTATCCCTTTTATAACTTTTCCAGGATGTTCAGGTAACGGTGTTAAATAGATATTAAGTTCTGTATTAAAATCAACATATTCACTAAAGTCTAAATCAATTCCATCAATATTAAGATTACCTCCAGCATCAATAAATCTAGGATCAACAGAATTAAACCAAACATCATCGTCGATTTCACTAGGTGAAAATGAAAAGGATAATCGTGAAATTAAGCCACTATCTCCTGTAAAAATATCAAAATTATTGATTACTCCCTTATCCGGATCTGTCACATAAGGTAACAAAGCTATTAATTCAGGCGGGGTAGTACCATTAATTTCTGCAGGGGTATCACCTGCTTGAACACGTGTTAATAAGTGTTGCAACAAATTAATAAATAATCCTTCTACTACTTCTGAGTTAGGATTGTTTTCTGTACATGAAATAACATCTTCTGGACAGAAATCTATGTGGCGAACTTTAAACTGTTTAAAACCAAACTCTCCTAGAGTATTAGGGCTAGGTAATTGCTCTGTATAATTTCCTGCTAAATTAATATACTCTTCAGAAGATGTATATATTGTTAAATCTAGTTCTAAATTTGTAACTGATGGCAAATGATAAAAATGATCGCCAAAAATATCAATGTCTTTTTCATGATCTGGTGAAAAAGAAAAATTTAATCCATTTAATAATGACGTAAATGATGAAAAACTTGCTTCAATATTATATATACCTACAGGGTATTGTGAAGGGTAATCCGTTACAAAACCAGACAATAACTCAATATCTTGAGAGCTATACCCTTCAGGTATAGTTTGACCTACATTAAGTTTCCCAACTACATCTTGCAACACACTAATAAGTAAATCTTCTACTTCTTCAGATTTGGGATTACTTGGCGTACAAAATAAATCACAATCTAACGGATTGACGTATAAACCAACCCCTCCGCTACAATTACTATTATTGTAGACCAAATCTACTTGAATCAAATAAGTAGTTTCTTCTTGAAAATTAAAAAAAAATGTATCAGATAATGATGTAGGTGGAAATAACACTTCATCCACAGTACCGTCAGGCAATATCGTTGATACGCTCCAGGTATAGGTATTCACTTCCATATCGTTAGTAGCAACCGTAAAACTATTACTCACTCCAGATCCTATGCAAAAAAAATCTTGATTAGTAATAATGTGGGCAGATAAATTACATGGGCTTTCTGATACTATTAATTCTATTGAATTTTTCTCTAATGTTAAACCAGAAATTATAGAGTTATTTGCTAAACAATAATAGACACCTCCATCAGCATTATTGTTTAAACCATTAATAGTATACTCCCTATTTGTTGCACCGCTTATTGCTATCCCATTAGGATAAACTCCTTTATACCATTGGTATGTATTGTTATTACTATAATAATTATCCTCAAACATAGTAAAGGTTACACTAGAACCAAAATCCTTAGTTATAGTTTGTACTTCATCTATTTTTGCTTGGGGGGAATATGTAAAAGTATTACTACCTGGTGATGTGATTTGAGTACTATACTCTACATATTCTTGTTCAAAATCAATAAATCTAAATCTATTATCTTTAATATTGAAAGAGGCTTGATTAGCCAACATTACATTAGACGATGTAAAATTTGGTATTTGATTAGATAGATTGTTCCCGCTTAAGCCTATACCTCTCAGTTTAGGCAGTTGTATTAATTCTATTGGTATACTCCCTGTTAAATTATTATTAGAAAGAACTAACAACTGTAATTCAAAAAGTTGTCCCATCGATGAAGGTAAATTTCCAGGTATATTACAATTTGTCAGATTCAATGTAAACATATTTGACAACTGTCCAATTTCTGCAGGTATTGGTGCAGTAATATTGTTATTACTCATCTTAAAGAAGCCCAATTGAGACATTTGACCTATTTCAGGTGGTAATGATCCAACTAAACCACAATCTGAAAGTTCTAAATACCTTAATTTTGTTAATTGACCTAGTTCTGGAGGAAACGCTCCTCCTAAATCATTATTAGATAAATTCAATTCTAGCAAATTAGAAATCTGACCCAATTCCGGTGTAATTCCTCCTGTTAAATTATTATCACCTAAATACAATTGTATTAAAGTAGATAAATTACCTAATGAAGATGGTATTGAACCTGTTAATTCATTTCCGTATAAGTATAGCGCCAAAAGGTTGCTTAAACCACCCAGTGAAGATGGTATAGTACCTGTCAAATCATTTGCATTTAAATATAACCGAACCAAATCATTTAAATTTCCTAATGAAGCAGGAATCTCACCTGTTAAAGAATTAATATTTAAGTGTAATTCTTTCAAACTATTTAAATCCCCTAAAGATTCAGGAATAGTTCCTGTTAAATTATTATTACCTAATTTTAAATCTATTAATTCTGACAAAACTCCTAATGAAGCAGGGATTTGGCCTGTCAAACTGTTATTACTAAGCCTTAAATACTTTAAGTTTAGTAAATCACTTAAATTTGTTGGTAAGTCCCCAGATAAACCATTCGCTTCTAGTAATAACATTGTAACATTACCATTTTCTACTATAACACCATGCCAAGATGAAGTAACTGGTGTATTAAAATCCCAACCTGTATTATTTATCCAGTTATCACCACCTGTAGCTGTATAAAAAGCTTGTAATGCAGCCTTTTCAGAAGGTGTTACCTGCCCCCAACAAAAACTAGTCAGAAATAAGCTTAGTATACTTATATATAAAATTTTTATGTTCATCTTTTAAATGCTTTTATGAAACTTATTTCTTGGTATATTTTTCATGTAATTTTTCAGTGTTTACAGGAATTTCACAATCCAATAACTTCTTAGTCATAATTGCTTTTGTATTGGGTGCAATTTTTAAACTTTTACGTCCTGTATGTGCTTCATCCTCTGTAATAGTAATTACATTATCAATAATATTTTTTTCAAAATTAAAGTGTGCCGTAGTATCACATTTACTAAAGTTATAATCTTCAAAACCATCATAACCCAATTCCTTGTAACGAGTATTAGAACCTACTGCAATTGGAAATTTATTATTATAGCCATATTGAGCAGAAGAATACCGATTCAAAGCATCTTTATTTTCTACTTCAAATCCTGAAGGGTGGTACTGCGTTACTTCCGAAGCAAAAGTCCATTTTTCCTCAGTAGAGTTTTGATCGGTAACAGCTGTATTAACCTCCCATTGCTCAGTAGTATTGTTATATACATATAATGACCTAAAGCTCGCAAAAAACCCAGTATTCCTTGGTGAAGCTGAATTAGCATCAAAATTTCTACCTGTTAAATAGGCGTAAGATTTTTTAGCGCGCCAATCTCCTTTAATATTATAACGATATGGGTTATAAGGGTGTTTTTTTGCAACTACTACAGATGATACATTACCTACCTCTATTTGATCTTCATTTTCTGTGTATACAAAAGCTAATTCACCATATTGATCGTATTGCATTCTTGGTAAATTACACTCGCATTGCGCAGCCCAGACGTCAGAATATTCAACTCCTGAAGCATTTACAATTCTAAACTCATCCCAATCTGCTATAGCATCGTTTTCATTAGTATCAAACGTGTTACTGGTAATACGTTGCACATTATTTACTACTGGGATAAAATCTAATGGATTTTTACTAGTGGTAATTGAAGTCATACTTGCTGACTGCATATTCCTATGTCCTGAACGTGTAATTTTAAATGTTCCGGTTTCAAAACTATCTGATGTGATATAAATTCCATCTGTATTTATCAGCTTAACACTTAGATTATCTACTTCAACAATCCATGCTTTAAGAGTTTCTCCATTGGCTACAATATGTAATTCATCTCCTTCTGTTAAAAACTTATTTTCTTCAAAAGCTCCTGCTAATTTATATTTATTAGTTCCTGCTGATTCTAAAACCCAACTTAAATCTAAATTCCTTGCAGCCTGATCCATTCCTTCATAAGCCCAATACGCTGGTGTATTTAAATTAAAATAATGATCACCATACTCATTAATTGTTTCTGTCAACAATACCCCACCAGTACTTGCATCCCAAGCTAAGTTTTTAGTTGACACCTGAGCCCCAGCATCATAAGCAATTTTTTCTCTTAAAATTGCAGAGGTATGAATTACCTTTGTTGTTACTGCTGTTTTAATTTGATTTTCATGTCTTGAATACCTTGGCAAGGATACTGGCACCGTAACAAAGTATGGCCCATAAAATGATCCAGCAGTATTGACTTTTAATCCAACTACTTCAGAAACCGTTTTGCTTTTTCTAAAGTCATTTATTACATCGTAATCAACTCCAACCAACTTGTCTCTAGTTATATAACCTTCACTATCAATTGTAATTACTTCATTATTAAGCTTTCCTCTGTTTTTATTTAGTGGATTTCCTTGATCTGCTATATTCTCATAACTATAATCAACTCCGGACATAAATTGTGTTTGACCTTCTGCAAATACACGTTGTCCTTTACTCTTTCCGTTCATATCATTAGTATGAACTGTGTATCCTTGCGACAATGTTAAATGGTTTTTAACATCCAAATTCAACAAGCCAGATAACATATCCGACTCATCATTATGAGGAGTAATCATTGTATAATCTGTTATGGTAGGATAATCAAATGTTGTAAAGAAAGTAGACACCACTTTCCCTGTAGCATGCTTTTTTATTTCTTTTACAACTTCGTTATCTTCCCCATACTCTTTTCTACTTAAGTTTTTAACTGTTACAGAACTATAAGTTACTTTGGGCGATGGAAAAAAAGATTCCCCTATAGGCTTTTCTACAAATTTCAAATCACTTGGAGCTAATAATTGCCCTGGATTATCTCTATCATAAAAAGGTTGCACTAACGGGTTTTCTTTACTCCCTAATGGTTCATAAGTAGCAACTCCTGAAGATATTCCATCTTCTGTTTCATAGGTATACTCTTGACCATAAGCTTGCTTATAATTTTCATTCCCAATGTTATTAGTCATCACATCCCAATTATCATGTAATTTTACACTGCTAACTCTACACCCTCCCCCTAATTTTTTATTATTTGGATGCATTAAACGTATCCAGGATTTGTTTTGTTTAAACCTACGGGCAATATTCAAAGATCTTAACTTCCCAAAAGGACTCTTTAAAATATCTAAAATCGCTCCCATAGAACCTATTACTTCCTCAACAACAGCCTGCACATCAGTAATGTCCTCTTCCCCATTATCCGCATATACTTTTCTATGTAAATTCTGTCTTCCAAATCCCCAACCGGCTCTTGATATAGGGTTTACCTGAGCATTTGGATGCAATCCGTCATCTTGATCTACTGTATTTATATGTATAGCAGCATATTGTTCACCTCCAATTGTAAATAAATTAGTATCTACACCATTTAAAGTTAAATAGCCTGTTACAAAATCAAAATCAGTATCAGCTCTTGTATTTGCTCCTCCATCCTTGGTCATATTTAATAAAAACCTGAAATAAATAGGTTCATTGTACAAATTACGCATGTACTTTTGGTTAAATACTCCTAGATTGTCATTTAAGTTTTCATTTAACTTAATGTATAAATAGTTCGTTGAACTTGTTCCGTTATACAATAAATCTTTATTTATAGTGGATGAGTTTGGCAAATTTGTAGTTCCCGCACCAACTACTTTAAACATTTGCATTGCTTCCTTATCTTGGACATATCTGTAATCATCTGATTCATAGCCTATTTTCAAATGACCCCCTGAAGGTAAATCAACCGATTCTAATGACCATGCAGTTACTGCTTGATTTTGTATAATAGGATTTGATTGGTCCACATAAGGGAACTCTTGATTCGTTAATACACTATCCACTGAACAACCAGCTGCATCATCTGTTTTTCTATAATTACCCCAAACATCATATCCTTTAGCATCATATGAAGGGTTTACCTCACTATAATTAAATTTATATGGAGTATATATTCCCATTTTAGAATCCCTATATGTAAAGTGTATTTTTTCTAAAGTTAATTTTCCTTTAGCAAAACCACTCCCTTCTTGTGCTGTTGCATTACTATTTAAAGTACCGGGACATAAAGAGTAATTGTATGTAAAATGTGCTACTTTTATCGGATCAGCGTTTTCTCCATTTGCTTCATATTCTGGCTTAGCGTATAATGATATTTTGTCTATTTTATACATTTTAGAACTACCATCTTTTCCACCGTTTTCTCCTTTAACACCCAAAGCATCTTTTCTTTCCGATAAATCAAATATAGCTACATGGGTTTTGGTTTCAATTTTGTTTACATATAGCAATTCTTTTTCCCCGTAAACATAATTTGCCTTATCGTCCTTTTTACTACTTAAACCAGGATTATAATTTGCTTTATTTTGTTCATATGGCACCCTCCATTTATATGTCCCTTCGGCATTCTTATTTTCATAAGTAAACTTTGTATATGACCCAAGATCAATATCGTCTAAACCATTATCGTTAATATCTTCATAATCGGAAGATAAAACTGAAGTTAATAAATAAGAGTGTGCATAGGCAGGAGTAGTGATTCTATTAAAATATTGATCTCCCAAATTGTTATTATTGTTTACCGTATTATCCACACCTGGATTATAGCTTACTAATCCTTTTTTACAATCACCCAACCTACCACTAACATCAAATGTCGCTTCCTTTTTAACCACGTTATATGCAGCTAATCCATAAATATAATGCGAGCCATCATCCTTTAATATTCTCACTTCTGAAGTATGATGATCATGCACTCCAGGTTTTGAATATGGACTAAACTGTGTATCAAAGCCATACTGCTTTGCCTCCTTACGTGTTAACTTTTGAATAGACTGGTTTCTTTTTAAACGCTTATTTCTTTTTAATTTATCCGATATCGCAGGCAACACAACTGGTGTTAATGCATCAGGATTGTTTTTAATATATATCGGTTCCAATGTTCTTGAAAATTCTCCCCCACCAATATGTAACTTAACAGGATCATATCCTCCTAACTTATCATTTAACAGTTCTAATTCTTCATCAACATGCATTCCTCCAACATTCTTAAAAAACACCTTTTCATAAGCAGGTGTTACTCCATATTCATCCAACTGAAATTTTGATAATGCTAAATTACCTGAGCCCCAAACTGACGAAGAAGAATTTGAAGGGGCGGTTTCTGCATCAATACCCCAGTGCACAGCATTACCTACCCCAACTTCAACACCTAACTTCCCTCCTCTACTTATATCAGTAGTTCTATCATCATAAACATATCCTACTTGACTAGAGTACGGCCTAAACATTCCTGAAACTCCCTGTCCTTGAACACTGTATATATCGTAAGTATTGTTAGTTATTGGCAACGTTGTTGTATAAGGAGTAAATGTCCTGTCTTTTTCTCTATTAAAATCTAGTATATCATCAGTAGAGGCAGCAAAATAATTTTCAAAACCAAATGCTTTTTCTGTTTTAATTCTTTCAGATGGGCGAATCCCCTGACTTGTTCTATACCCTGTAAATTTAGCTCCAGGCTCAATACCAAATAGCTCTCCTTGAATATTAAATACAAACGTATAATTTGACGATAACATCCCAACTCTTTTAGAAGGCGTAAATGATGCATCAACAAATGATAATGACCCACTCTTTCCTCCAGCTGAAGCAAACTCAGCTCCTCCGTTATTTGTTATTTCCCCATTCTCATCAGCAATAAGCTCATCTCTTTTTGTCGCCCTTTTTCTAGAAACACTCATAGATACATTAGTAACCCCTTTTCTACTATTAAGCCCAACACCTACACTCCCTCCAATTACATTATCTCCTTTAGCAACATCTTTATTTCTAGTGTCAAAAGATACACTTGGACTAATTGAGGTCCCTTCAGAAGCAGAGGAAGTCATATTCATCCCTACAGAAACATTATTAGAAATCTGAAAACTCAACCCTTGAGTTAATGAAAACCCAAACCCATTATAATTATTATACTTAACTCCGATCCCTATACTTGCATTTAAAAAATCTTCACCAGCTCCGAAAGTAGCACCAAAAACGTCAAAATTAGCCCCAATGGTAACATTCTCTTTCATATGGTTTTCATAAACCATCTCATCTCCCTTAAAATCATCTGGAATACCTCTAACATTTCTAGCAATTTGACCTACATTTAAATTCCAACCTAAGCCTGTCCAAGAAGCTTCTTGATCCATAGTAACACCTGAATTATAAGCTAAATTTAATGGGTATCCCCCAACATCCATAAGCGGAATATTGTAATTAAAATCACCACTTGATAAGTTTACCATATCCGATGTCCCTATAGGAGTAAAACTATTAAATTCTGGTTGTGATGGTCCACTAGACAATGCAAACAACTGATTACCTCCCGTAAACTGGACCATTAACTGAATCGCTAAATAACTCACTACTACCTTCGTAAACTTTCCTTCTCTAATTTGTTTAAACGTCATAATGTGTTATAACTTTATTGGTGTTTCTTTAAACTTAAATTTTATAATCCCGTTACCAAACAATTCATCATTATAAATCAATTGCAATTGGTCCTCCGGTTTGATATTTCCAAAATATAAAAGCGCCCTCTTAAAAGGCGCTACTTTAAAATTTCTTTCAAATTGTACTCCTGCACACGAAATAGTATCCTGTGAACTAGTTACAACTGTAAAATCTTTTCGTATTGTAAAAGCCATATATTTTACAGCTTCTTCATAAGTCTTATTTGTAAACTCATTAAGCAACAAGTCCTTTTCCTCATCGTGATGAAATTCTATTTCTAAAACTCGTTCTTTCTCATGTGATTTATATATAGAATCTACTTTTTTTAAATCAGCTTCCCTTTGATCTTTTAAAATATAGTAGGCTATAGGAACTTCTGTAGCCGTATAGTTAATTCCGCTAATATATTGATTAATTTTTTTTGACTTCCAACCAATATTAGCCAAGCGATGATATTCATCATAAACTTTTTCTGTGTTCTTAACTTCTTTTCTACAAGAAGCAAGACACAATACAACTAATATGTATAAATAGATTTTCAAATTACTCCCCTTCGTATTTAGTATTGGTATACTCTAGCATTTCATCCGTCAGATCCACAACATCATCTGCATACATTATATTCCCACCTCCTTGGGTCCCTAATATAATCTTAAACCCTTTTAGTTCCCCATACTCATCTATATAAACATTAAGTCTATCCCATATTTGTTGAGAAACTTCTTTAGAAAAATAGCTTTTCATTTCAGACAAAACCTCATCTTCTTTTTGTACTTTTTGCTGGCTTAATTTTATTTCATTTTCATCTTTTGATGTAATATCAATTTGAAACAATTGATACAGGCTGTCTAACTTTTTAGTTTGACTCTTGATTTTTTTTGTATGAATATCAGACAAGTCTTTTGACATATGAAAACCATTAAATAGTTTAATGTTGTCTACATATGCGTACTCCGTTTTCTCTGACTGGTTAACCACATAAAATACAAGAAAAATGACTATCCCTATAGTTATGATGAAATTTGTAATACTTAAAATTTGGGCTTTCTTCAAAATATTAGTCTCTTAAAATTCTCACAAAAGGCGAATATACAATGTTCCGGCAAGAATATTCGTTTATCGACAAAGAAAAGGTGGTAAAACCGCTTTTCTTACTCGAAGCATTATTTTTTTACCTTGCCATTAAAGTCACCCTTTACTATTGTTCTTTTATCCTTACGAAAACTAACTAAAATTGAATCCTTATAAAAATTCAAAACTTTCATCCCTTCATAAAACTCAAAAGAAGATTTTCTACGTATTAACTTCCCATTGACCTTCAATAACAACAAAGGTTCTTTTGCATTTTCTTCTTTCACAAAACCTAAATACTGTAATTGAGGCCATTGCTTTTTTACTACATCTTTAGCTTTTTTAGCAAATGCCCCTCCGTTTTTTGTTTTCGGAACTAGTTTTCTATTATTTTTTATCTTTCCTAAAAACGGGTCCCTAGTGTATGATTTCAATTCAAATGTATCTTTCTGAATAGATATTGGCAATTCCTCATTCATAGCAACTACATAATTCTGCTGTTCAGCCTCACTAACAAATGAATTACCCAGCGCTTTATAAATTAATAAACCCCAGATAAAAGCCACTCCTATTAGCAAAACAATATTTAAATGTTTTTTACTCATTAGTTA
>Ga0105354_1000362_pt1 | contig 28362 bp, 22 predicted proteins | sample GOMGulsemesocosm_FD_83658 | JGI IMG/M metagenome (GOLD analysis project Ga0105354, IMG submission 83658) | Methane-oxidizing microbial communities from mesocosms in the Gulf of Mexico - GOM9B Gulf of Mexico | ecosystem: Environmental > Aquatic > Marine > Cold seeps | place: USA: Gulf of America...
CACATTTAAGCCTTAATATGAAAACACCTAACTTTGTACATAACAAAAAGCCAGAAAAGAAAACTTCTCTGGCTTAATATAAATTTTAAATAACTGTCAATCTATTTCAGGACGACACATTAATTTAGCGTTTTACTTCTTAGGAGTTTCTTTTAAAACTTCTAAGAAGAAATGCCAGTATTTTTGTGCAGAAGAGATACAAGCTCTTTCATCAGGAGAATGCGCTCCCTTAATTGTTGGCCCGAAAGAAACCATTTCCATTTCTGGATAATGAGTTCCTAAAATACCACATTCTAATCCTGCGTGACAAGCTGCTACATTAGCTTCTTCTCCATTAATTTTTTTATATATTTCAGCGGTTAACTTTACAATTGAGGAATTCATATTAGGAGTCCAACCTGGGTAAGATCCTGATAACTCTACTTCAAACCCCCCTAATTCAAAACAAGAAGTAAGTTTATTAGCTAAATCATCTTTATTAGAATCTACGGATGAACGCGTCAAGCACATTACTGTAGCTTCACCATCTGCAATAATAATTTTTGCTATATTATTTGACGTTTCTACCAAACCTTCAATATCCGGACTCATTCTATGCACTCCATTTAACGCTGCATAAATAGCTTTAATTGCATTTTCCTGAGCCCCAACTTCCATTACTTTTTCAGGTAACGATACTGAAGATATAATAATTTCTAAGTCTGCTTCTAAACTCGCGTATTCTGCTTTAATACTAGCTACTTCCGCTGTTAATTCTTGCTCAAATAATGTAGCATGAACTTTATCAATAACAACAATAGCAAAACTTTCTCTAGGAATAGCATTACGCAAACTTCCTCCTTTTATAGAGGACACACGTAATCCGTATTTTTCATATGTTTTAAATAACAAACGATTCATAAATACATTTGCATTCCCTAAACCTTTAATAATATCCATTCCTGAATGTCCACCATTCAATCCTTTTATTTCTACAGAATACCCTACAGTTCCTTCAGGAGTTTTTTCTTCAGCGTATGATTTAGTAGCAGTAATATCAATACCACCTGCACACCCTACACCAATTTCATCATCTTCTTCAGTATCTAAATTTAAAAGAATATCTCCATTTAATAATCCTCCTTTTAAACCAATAGCACCAGTCATTCCAGTTTCTTCATCAATAGTAAACAGTGCTTCCAGTGCAGGGTGTTGAATTGTTTTTGATTCCAACACTGCCATAATTGTAGCGACACCTAGACCATTATCAGCTCCTAAGGTTGTTCCTTTAGCACGTACCCAGTCCCCATCAACATACATTTCTATACCTTGAGTATTAAAATCAAAGTCAGTATCTGCATTTTTTTGATGCACCATATCTAAGTGTGACTGTAACACCACTGTTTTTCTATCTTCCATACCTGCTGTAGCTGGCTTTCTAACAATTACATTTCCAACAGTATCGATTACAGTTTCTAACCCTAAATCTTCCCCAAATTTTTTCATAAAAGCAATTACACGCTCTTCCTTTTTAGATGGACGAGGAACTGCATTTAAATCGGCAAATTTATTCCATAAAACTTTTGGTTCTAATTCTCTTATTTCTTGATTCATTGTAAGCTATATTTTATGCGCCAAAGGTACAGAGTTTAATTTGATTTTTTACAGCTGTTATTCTTTAGATTTTTGTACTTTGTATTCTTCATTTTGAAGAAATCAACTTTAATCATTTATATCACATTAGATTAATATCAAAATAAACATGTTTAAAAACAAAAAAACACTTTTAGCGGTATTATTTCCTTTACAGATATTGTTAATTAAGTTTTTAGCAAATTATCCTGACTTTATAGAAAACTACTATAGTAATGGGTTATATCCTATTATTTCAAAAGCATTACGATATATACTTGGATGGGTTCCTTTTTCTGTAGGTGATTTACTCTATGCCACTTTAAGTTTATTTATCATAAGGTGGATTATTAAAAATAGGCAATTATTTTACAAAAAACCAAAACAAGCATTCACTACAATATTAGCATTCCTATCAGTAATTTATTTCACCTTTCATTTGTTATGGGGAATGAACTATTATCGAAATCCTTTACATAAAACATTAGGCTTAAAAAAGGAATACACCATAGAACAATTAGTATCTGTTACCAAAAAACTTATTAATGAAGCAAATACTATTCACTTAAAAATAGCCCCAAATGATACCACTAAAGCTGTTATTCCTTATAGTAAAACACAAATATTTAATAAAACTATTGATGGTTACTCAGTACTACAAAAGCAATATCCGAATTTAAGCTCCAAACCAAAAAGTATTAAAAAATCATTATGGTCAATTCCCGTAACGTACACAGGTTATAGTGGTTATTTAAATCCGTTTACCAATGAGGCTCAAGTAAATTATTTAATTCCGAAGTACCATTCCCCTTTAGTAAGTTGTCATGAGGAAGCACATCAAATAGGATATGCCGCCGAAAATGAAACCAATTTTATTGGTTATTTAGCATGTAAGAAAAACCCTGATATTTATTTTAATTATGCAGGAGCTAGCTTTGCAGTTCGTTACTGCTTAAATGAATTATACCGAAGAGATGAAAATAAATATGACCATTTAGTTCAGAAACTTAACATAGGTATTCGTAAAGATTTTCAAGAAAGTCAGAATTTCTGGAGTAGTTACCAAAACCCAATAGAGGTTATTTTTAAATATAGTTATGACTTATTTTTAAAAAGTAACAACCAACAAAAAGGAATTAAAAGTTATAGTTATGTAGTGGCATTATTAGTAAATTATGAGAAATAATAAGGTTTTTAATTTTTATTCGATATATATAGTGTGAAGTCTATATACATTGTACTGCTAACTTTAATTCCATTTAGTTATAAAAAACAACCTGAACAGTAGAAATTTCTACTCCTAAAAACTTCTTGAAAAAATAGTTTTTTAACGAATATATTCTTGTTGTAGAATAAAACGTTAAAAAAACCTTAAAATAATTTATCTCCAAGCAATTTACATATATTTAAGGTTCTAAATCGACCTTAAATATGAACAATTTCAAGTTTAGTGTAGTCCTATTTCTTATAATAAACCTCACTTTTTCTCAAGAATATCACCCTAAAACAAATGGGGTAAAAACACCTAAACATACAACTGTTGCTTTTATTAATGCTACAATACATATAAGTCCTTCACAAGTTTTAGAAAGAGGTACTTTACTCATTAGAAATAATAAAATTGTTTCTGTTGGGCTTGATCTCAAGGTTCCTAATAACACTCAAACAATTGATCTCTCAGGAAAAAGTATTTATCCCTCATTTATTGATCTTTACAGTGATTTTGGCCTTGAAAAACCTAAAGCAATACCTCATCAGAATTCCCCACAATATGACGCCAATAGAAAAGGGTACTATTGGAATGATCATATCAGGCCAGAAACCAATTCTATTAATTCTTTCAAATACAATAATAAAAAAGCAAAAGAGTTATTAAAAGCAGGCTTCGGTATTGTAAACACTCATATACAAGATGCCATTATTAGCGGGACAGGTACTTTAGTTGCTTTAGATCAAAACGGAAATACGGCTACTCAAATTATTGAAGAAAAATCCGCTCAATACTTTTCTTTTAATAAAAGTAAGTTATCAAAACAATCATACCCAAGCTCCATCATGGGGAGTATGGCTTTAATACGTCAGGTACACCACGATGCAAATTGGTATAAAGAAGGAAACATAGAAACTACCGACTTGGCTTTAGAAGCATTTATTGCCAATAAAAATAGATTACAAATTTTTAAAGCAGGAAATTGGTTAAACGACTTGCGTATAGATAAACTCGGCGATGAGTTTGGCGTAAACTATATTATTCTTGGTGGCGGTGATGAATACCAACGTATTAAAAATATTAAACAAACTAATACTACTTATATACTCCCTTTAAATTTCCCAAAAGCCTATGACGTAGAAAATCTATTTCAAGCATCAAAAGTTTCTTTGAAAGACATGAAGCATTGGAACCTTGCTCCCACTAACCCAGGTGTTTTTACAGCAAATGAAATTCCGTTTACCTTAACAACGCATCAATTAAAATCGGTTTCTGATTTTAAAACAAACCTTCAAAAAGCTATTAAATACGGGCTGAGTAAAGAAGCTGCGCTTGCTGCTTTAACTACTGTTCCAGCAAAACTATTAGGGAAATCAGATAAAATAGGAAGTTTAAAAAAGGGAGCTTATGCGAACTTTATGATTACTTCTGGTGATATTTTCGATTCAAAAACTACACTTTATGAACATTGGATCATGGGGCATAAAAATTTATTTGAAAATATGAGTATCAAAGAAATTAATGGCGAATATGATTTAGCAATAAGCGGAGAAACATATAAACTTAACATTTCTGGAAAGGCCACTAAACTTAAATCTGAACTAAAAAAAGACACCATTAAACTCACTAGTAAATTAACATTTAAAGAGCAATGGTTGACTATTCATTTTGCAGAAAAAAATGCCAAAGAATATACCAGACTGATTGCTAAAATCACGAAAGAAAAAAATACATTTACCGGAAAAGCTGTTTTAACTGATGGTTCAGAAACTTCCTTTACAGCTACATATTTAACTCCGAAAGAGAAAAAAGAAGAGAAAAAAGAAAAAAACGGAAACACCGTACCTCCGCTAGTTGAAGTATCCTATCCTAACATGGCATATGGTTTTAAAACCGCACCAAAACAAGAATCGATTTTGTTTAAAAATGTGACTGTTTGGACTAATGAAAAAGAAGGTATTCTTAAAAATGTTGATGTTTTTATTAAAAATGGAAAAATTAAAAAAATAGGAAAAAACATTATCGTTAAAAAAGCAACAATAATTGATGGAACAGGAAAACATTTAACCTCGGGAATTATTGATGAACATTCACACATTGCTACTTCCTCTGTTAACGAAGGAGGACAAAACTCCTCTGCAGAAGTAACTATTGAAGATGTGGTAAAATCGAACGATATTAATATTTACAGAAACCTTGCAGGTGGAGTTACTACCATTCAAATCCTTCACGGTTCCGCAAACCCAATTGGTGGTCGTTCAGCACTCGTAAAATTAAAATGGGGTGAGACACCTGATAAAATGTTAATTCCTAACGCACCAAAATATATTAAATTCGCTTTGGGGGAAAATGTAAAACAAAGTAACTGGAATAGTCATTCCCGTTTTCCTCAAACACGAATGGGAGTTGAACAAGTATATATAGATTATTTTACACGTGCCAAAGCCTATGATACTAAAAAGAAAAGTGGAGTTCCTTACAGAAAAGATAATGAGTTAGAAACTATTGCAGAAATTTTAAATAAGGAGCGTTTTATCACTTGTCATTCTTATGTGCAAAGTGAAATCAATATGCTGATGAAAGTGGCTGAAAAATTCGATTTTAACATCAATACGTTTACACATATTTTAGAGGGTTATAAAGTGGCTGATAAAATGAAAAAACATGGTGTTGGTGGATCTACTTTTAGTGATTGGTGGGCATACAAATATGAAGTTAATGATGCAATCCCATATAATGGGGCTATCATGCATAACCAAGGAATCACCGTTGCATTTAACTCTGATGATTCAGAGATGAGCAGACGTTTAAATCAAGAAGCGGCAAAAGCTGTAAAATATGGTAACCTCTCTGAAGAAGATGCTTGGAAATTTGTAACCTTAAACCCTGCTAAACTATTGCATTTAGATGACAAAATAGGAAGCATCAAAGTTGGGAAGGATGCTGATGTTGTTTTATGGAGCACCAATCCTTTATCCGTATATGCAAAAGCTGAAAAAACACTTATTGAAGGTATCGTTTATTTTGACTTAACCCGTGATTTAAAACTTCGTACTGAAATTAAAAAAGAGCGAAATGAATTAATTAATTTAATGCTTGATCATAAAAATAATGGAGGAAAAACTCAAGCTCCTAAAAAAGAAAAAAAGCCACACATGCATTGTGATTTTATAGGGGATTACTAATAAACACATTACGAGTATAAAATTACACATAACATTAGCTCATTTGACATGAAAAACATACTATACATTACGCTACTAATTTGTTCATTTACATTTGCTCAACAAACACCTGGAGCAAAACAAACTAAAGCCATAACAATTATTGGAGCTACGGCACATATTGGTAATGGCTCCCTAATAGAAAACTCCTTACTAATTTTTGAAAACGGAAAGCTTACTGTTGTTACTGATGCTACTACCACGACTATTCCTTCAAAGGGAACTATTATAAACGCTATCGGAAAGCATATTTACCCAGGATTTATTGCTCCAAATTCTACACTTGGTTTGGTTGAAATTGATGCAGTACGCGCTTCAAACGATAATAGAGAACTCGGTACATTCAATCCGCATATCAGAAGTATTATAGCTTATAACACAGAATCTAAAGTTACAGAAAGTATGAGGCCAAATGGAGTATTACAAGCACAAATTACCCCTAGGGGTGGACGTATTTCCGGAAGCTCGTCAATTGTTCAATTTGATGCTTGGAACTGGGAAGATGCAGTTATAAAAGAGGATGATGGTATTCACATAAACTGGCCTAGAACTTTTAATCGTTCAGGATGGTGGGCTGCTCCGGGGCCAACAAGTCCAAATAAAAAGTATGCTAAACAAGTAACCGAATTAAATAATTTCTTTACCAATGCAAGATATAATAATTCAAAAACTACTCATTTAATTTTTGATAGTATGCAATCCGTATTCAATAAAACTAAAAAAGTTTTCATTCATGTGAATGATGAAAAACAAATTATTGACGCTATAAATTTTGGATTGGAACAAGAATTGGACATAGTACTTATAGGAGCTTATGATGCCTATAAAACTATTCCTTTATTAAAGAAACACAACATTCCTGTTATATTACAACGTGTTCATAGCACTCCTGATAATGATGATGATGATTATGACTTACCATATAAGTTAGCTACTATATTATCAAACGCGGGGATTTTAGTAGGGCTAGATACTAGTGGAAGTATGGAACGTATGAGTACTAGAAACCTTCCTTTTTACGCAGGTACTTGTGTAGCTTATGGACTTGATAAAGAAAAAGCAATACAGTTAATTTCATTAAACACTGCAAAAATTTTAGGCATAGATGATTTTACAGGGAGTTTGGAAGTTGGTAAAGACGCTACCTTATTTATTTCCGAAGGTGATGCGCTGGATATGAGAACTAATAAACTCTCACATGCATTTATTCAAGGTAGAACCATCAGTTTAGAAACACATCAAACAAAATTATACAAACGATATTCTGAAAAATATAAAAATAATTAAATATAGTAACACATAAAATAGCAATAAAAAACCACACCATTAAACAGTTTTTTTATGATTTACTTACGTGCCTCTTGAAATTTAATTTGGTATTAGAAATTATTTCTCTCCAATTAAAGCGCCCAAAGGCTTTACAAATTTTGACACATCAATCATTTTCTCTGAAACACTAATATTTTCAAAATCCGCTGTATTACTTAAGGTTGTTGGTAAATTGTTTTCTGAATCATACCACTGTAGTTTCTTTGGTAATAACAGACCGTTTACTTTCTGCCAATCAGTATATTTAATATAATGTATTTCTGTACTTGGTTTTTCATCACCATAAGTAACGGTATATCCTAGCCATGTCATTTGATGTGATATTTTATCAAAATACACAAAGTAATTATCATCAGGAGAGTTCCCTATATTATTAGCATAGGTAATTTTATATCCTGTGTACCTCTTATTTTCAAACGATAAATCTTTAACCTTTAAATAAGAAATCCCTGGATCTCCTAATACAAAAGGCATTGCATAGAAATAAAAATATAAATTATAATAAAAGCGTGCTCTTTTTACTGGAAACTTCCCCGCTGCATTCATCCAGACTTCTTCTCCATCAAATCCAATAATAAATTTTGAAGAGCTAATTAAGGTTTTACGTGATTTTAAATCGACTAAATGAGTTTCAGGAACCCCGCCTTTTTTCAACAAATCAAAGGACAATTGATTCAATGTATCCCAATACTCATAAGTCCCATGAGCAGTAAACATCCTGCTTAATTCATATGGAAATCGTTTTGTAATACTTTTATCAGAAATTTCACTTACTTTTTTAGTTGTTTGGGATAACCCGAAAAAACTAATTAATATTATTATGATAGCAATAAACTTTTTCATCTCCTATATTATCGTTTGATATAGGTTGTCTGCTATATTAGTATATCCTTACACTCCATTTATCTTTTATGAACAAATAATTCATACTACTACTTTTTTTTGGTTTTCATAAAACATATCGGCCTGTAAACGTATCAATTCTTCTGCTTTCCTCTTTTTGTATTGATACGGTTCTTCAGCTTCCTGTATATCCGCATACACTTTATTACTTATAGCAGTATTAGCTTTTAAAAGCTTCTCCCTTTCGTGAACCATTTGTTTTATCCATGTTTTTATTTCCGATTCATGGTTTTCTACTTTAAAATCATATTCACTTTTATGTGCTAATAGCTTGACCAGTATAGGAGATGTTTCTATAATTAAAAACAATATAAAGATAAAAAATGATGGTAACCACGGTAATTTTCTCAAAGCATGTATACGTGCCATTAATCCATCAAATCCATCAATAATAGGCTGCGTTTTTGACAACTGAGCTTCATATGTTTTATGGAGTATCGCTAATTCGTTTTCAATGACTGACACCTTTTCTTTATTGATAGTTTTCAATTCTTTTAACTCCAATAACATCACATCATGTTTATCTCTTTTTTCCTTGTAAACAGGTCCCTTCCCTAATAATTTAGTTCCTTCACGACCCTCTGCCTCTGCTATATAAGTACTGTACAAATCATTTACCTCAGCTTCTTTTTCAAAAACATCCTTTTTTAAGTTTTCTATTTTGGCGGTCAATTCAGTTATTTTAGGTGTGTATTGTAAGGCTATTTGATCTTTATTAGCTAGCGTCATGGTATTTTTTTCTTTCAGCAACACCTGATTAATTTCTTTTTCAAATATTTTTAATTCCAAGGGTTTTGAAATAACCACAGCTATGATCATTGCTAATACAATTCTAGGAGAAGCCTGTAGTAGCTCCTGAATAAATTTAGCTCTTTTTTTTATGGTTGAAACAATAAACCTATCCAAGTTAAAAATTAAGAATCCCCAAATTAATCCAAAACCTATGGAAACTATAAAGTTATCGAAAACGGTATACAGTGCATAGCTTGCAGCTATAAAAGCCATTACTGCAGTAAAGAAAACAGTAGCACCAATACCTGCGTATTTGGTTTGTTCTCCTTTTGAGCAATTACCCAAAAGATCGGTATCTGCTCCAGAGCAGACAATAAAGAATTGTTTTAACATGATGAGTGTTATTTTGATTGATGATTATGATGATATCCTATTAGAACGCAAAGTGCACCAATTTGTTACATAAAATTGGAAAAACTTTTTAAAGACTTTATTTGTATCAAAAAAAAAGACTACTCTATTAAGAATAGCCTTTTCTAATAATTTTTAAATAGGTAGTCGAAAAAGGTTAATAAAATCAATTCCTAGACGCTAGCACTCGAGGCATGAAATAACCTTATCCATTGTTAGATATAAACCCACAAGTGGGATTAAATTTTTAAAGAAACCTTTTATTAAGTACTAAAATATATTATTGAATCGTAATACTTCTCGTTGATGAATACGATGCATTTCCATTTACATCCTTGCTTTTCACATACCAATAATAGGTGCCAGCACTTAAACTTACAGTACTATTCATTGTAGTTATATCAGCTGTATGCAATATTGGTGGATTAGTTACGCCTAAACACAAATCATATGTTAATGTTGCTGTTTCTCCAGTATCAGCATCATTCCCCGTCCAATCAAACACAATACTTCCAGCAGCTACCGTTGCTTGAGATACAGGTGTATTTAGTGTTGCCGGAAAAGGAGCGTAATTAGTAATCGCCTCATATGGAGTGTGAAACTGCTCTGTAGCTCCAGTGACCGATTGCCCATTTGTATCTGAGGCAGTCACTGTCCAGTCATAAGCTGTATTAGGTTCTAAAACGACTGACGTGCTCGTAATTCCATTTTCTATAACAACAGTTTGTGACACACTTGTTGTTAAATTAGTTAGTGCTATTGTATATGTTATTCCTGTTGGATTCGTTGAAAATTCATTCCAACTTAATATCACTTCAATCCCAGATTGATTAGCAGTTAGAGTTCCTTCACAAACTGCGTTATTTGCAGGACTAATATAATCTGCAGCAGTTAAAGGGTTAAATACAACATTATCTGTATCGTTACTACAAGAAGAAGTGATACAGCATATTATTAATAGATATATTAAGTATTTCATTTTTATTTTTTTATAAATTTAGAAGTATATACTGATGTTCCTATAGTAGCTTTAATAAAATAAACTCCTTTCATTAATTCTGCTAAATTAATTATTTCTTTCACATCTGTATTTTTTAACACTACTTTTCCTGTCATGTCATAAATTACAACTAATGATAATTCTAATCCTGAACTAAAATGAAGTTTATCAACTACTGGGTTAGGATACACAACCAACTTAGTAACATCTAATAATACTGTTTCTTCAAACCTCCCCTGGCACTCTTTATCAGTAGTTACTTTTATAGCCGTTAACTCAGCAGATAATTCATGTTCAAAAGTAATTATTTCAGTAGTTGTTGCAGCAGTAATTTCAGTAACAACCTCATTAACGACCACCTCGTAGTATGTACTCCCTGACAAGTTTAGACTATATACATTATCAATTATTCCGGAATAACCAACTAAATCCTCAACTGCTTCTACATATATATCAAAACATTGTGTCACATCAACTTCAGTTGCAGTAACGCAAACATAATAGGTCCCTGAAGCTAAGTCTGAAATACTAATTGTATCCGTAAATGTATTAGGGTTTACTGCTATTGCATTTCCGTTTAATGACATACTCACCTCATAAGTGTACGTTTCATTAGCTGTAATTTGTACCATTCCATTATCTAAACCAACACATGTTTCACTTATGGTTTCAATGGTTAAATTATCTTGTGGTAATTCGCATCCCAAAACTGTTACTTGAACTGCCTCCAACCAACATCCTGCATCATCTGTAATGGTAACTGTATGCTCTCCAACACTAACATCTGTAAATGTTCCGTTAACAGTAGGCTGTCCATTATCCAAATCATACCAATAAATTCCACTTCCAATTGCTAAAGCTACAATCGTTTGACTTGAATCACAGGGGCTTGAAGTTACATCTACTGAATAAGCTGTAGGTAGTGCAGATGAAGTTATAGTTTGGGTTATTGAAGTATTTATACAGCTTGTATCAGACATGCTAGACACTGAAACTGTATAATTCCCTGCTTGAGCAACAGTTAAATTTTGGTTTGTTGCTCCAGGAATATCATTCCCATTAAATTCCCATCGATAATTGTAAGCTGTAGCGGGTTGCGGACCAGCTGTAGCTGTTAATACAGGCAATGATATATTTGTTAATGGCACTCCATTACTATCAACACAAAGAACTTCTTTATCCGCTACCACAGTAACTTCTGGCACTGACACATATATATCAAAGGATACAATAGTGTAACACCCAGTTCCATTAGTAGGAGGGGTTACTCCTGTGCCATCATTAATCACACTCATATATATTGTTTGAGGATTTGAGGTATTTGTATAGGTAGTTGGACTTTGAATTTGATTTATTCCCGCTATTGCATCATCATAACTAGTATAATATGCAGCTGACACACCTAGTTCTCCATTTATGATTTGAACTTGCCATTGCGTTACATCAAAAACAGCTGTTTGCTCTTCGATGGCTCCTGAGCCATCTACATTTCCATCACACTCCTCCATTACTCCATTATTACCTAAGTTAGCGATAATATCTGGAGTTGATAATGGTGTTGGATTTGGATTTACATATAAATTTAAAAACCCTACACTGTAACAACCTGTAACTTGGCTTGCTACCCTTGAATATATCACTTGTGGATTTACTGTATTGCTAAAAGCTGTTGGGTCAGAAATTAAGCCATTTCCTGAACCATTTTCGGCATCCGTTTGATTTGTGTAAAACGTTACATCCACTCCTGACGCTCCCCCTGTTATGTTAGGTATATAATCAGTTAAGTTGAAAGTGTACATCCCGTCCATCGATGCGAAAAAATCATCATCACAAACCTCAATAGGAGTATAATTAGCTATTGGAGCTAAATCAACATGCAAAGTGACTTCTCTAAATGAAGTACAACCTGTATTAGTATGAACCACATTAGCATAAATTACTTGATATGGAGTACTTGTATTTGGATATGTCGTAGGGGTAGCTATTATTGAAGTTGTATTTGGATTTCCATTAGCTAAAATGGCCAAATAATAAGTTGTAGTATAATCCGCTGTATTTCCACCTGCGGCAATAATTTCTGTATATAAATGCGTCTGTTCAAATGATGGTAAATCAAATACGGCAAAACCATCAGTATTACTATCACAAATAGTATATACTATGGAATTAGATGGTAATTCTGGTTTATTAACTACGTTTATACTAAATGTAGTAGTCGCATAACTCCCAGTTACATTTTCTTCAACTCGAGCATATATAGTTTGTGTATTTATAATTATATTTTCGTATAACACATTTGTATCTATTGCTCCAGAAGCTCCAGATTCTGCCTCAGCTAGTGTTTCATAATAGGTAACTGTAAAGTCCGCTGTGTTTTGACCTAATAAAATCGAGGAATTAGTTGTGGTTAAATCAAAATAACCATAACCATCATTATCATCATCACAATAAGTTAAATCTGGCGGGGTGTTTGCCACTTGTGCATTTACTACTACACCCATCAATAGCAGTCCAAAAAGTAATATTTTTTTCATAAGATACTTTTATTTTATTTTTTTAAGCCAAAATACATTTTTTAACTGACAATAAATAGGGTAACCCAGATTATACCCGATTTATCCATTACAAAGCTAAACTAGCTGCTATTTAAGGAAATGCTCAAAATATTTAGTTTTCAAAAGTCGGTGTTCAATTCCTCAAATAAAAATCCCTGCGCTTTCCTTACTTATTGCCATTTTAACTTTTCATCACGAAAAACTGTGAATAATCCGGGTTAGCTGTATATTTGCCCCATGCAATACATAAGTAGTACACAAAATGCACTGGTTAAAAAAGTGCTACAATTACAAGAGAAATCACGCCTTCGTAAAAAAGAAGGTTTGTTTACCGTAGAAGGAATTAGAGAACTAACACTCGCTTTAAACGGGGGGTATCAGATAGATACTGTTTTACTGTATGAAGAATTGGTTTCAGAGGCTGACATTAACGAATTAACGAATCAGCAAATTAACACTATTAGTGTTTCGAAAGAAGTACACCAGAAGATAGCCTACAGAAGCTCTACAGAAGGTGTTGTTGCCATCCTAAAAACAAAATCAAATGCTTTAAATACTATAGTTTTCAATACAGACGTACCACTTATTCTAATAGCAGAAGCACCTGAGAAACCAGGAAATATTGGTGCTATTTTACGTACTGCTGATGCCGCTAACGTAAATGCTATTTTTATTGCAAATCCAAAAACAGATTTATACAATCCTAATATTATTCGCTCAAGTGTAGGCTGTGTGTTTGCCAATCAAATTGCCACAGGAACTACTGAAGAAATTATTGATTTTCTAGCCATAAATAACATTAATATTTACGCAGCTACTTTACAAAATTCAAACGAATATCATCAAGAAGATTATACTCAAGCATCTGCCATTGTTGTAGGAACTGAAGCTACTGGATTAAGCCAAGAATGGCGTGATGCAGCTAAGCAAAATATTATTATCCCAATGCAAGGAAAAATAGATTCTATGAATGTATCTGTGGCAGCTGGAATATTAATTTTTGAAGCGAAAAGGCAACGCGGTTTTAATTAAGAATGAATGATAAATAATGTGCTGTTTACTTGTATGAATAGAATGTTGGAATTATTAAAAATACACCTCGTATAATTGTATCTTTTTAGTTTTTTATTAAATTCCATTCATTTTGTCGTTGATACAAAACGAACCAAAAAGTAAAGTTTAAATTTAGAAAATTACTCCGTACCATTCACTTTCAAAGCTTCGTGCTTAAGGCTAGGCTTTGCACTTCCGCGTTTTAGTTCATTATTTCTTAATTCAGAAATCTTAAAAATATAATGTAACATACCACTACATTTGTGGTAAAATCGTTTTTAAATAGTAATTTTACATCAAAAAGATGCCTCAAAAAACATAGCTTACTTTGTATTATACTTTTTAATATGAGTTTGTTAAAGCAAAATTAAAACCTTCAGCTATACACACTTCGATAAGCTCAGTGTGACAGCTGTACTTTTTTAATATAAATCTAATGTCAAACTGAGCTTGTCGAAGTCATAATAAAACAATACTTAAACTAAATTATCAACTATTAATTACACATTATTAATTTATTTCATGACTGCACAAACTATATTTTACATTATCATTGGTATTTTAATTTTCGATTTTTTAGTCGATAAATTTTTAGGCTACCTAAATGCAAAACATTATAATGATGCACTTCCTGCTGAGTTACAAGATGTATATGACCCTGAGGAATATCAAAAATCACAAGCGTATAAACTCACCAATAATAAGTTTGGAAATATTTCATCATTATTTTCAGTGCTACTTACTTTAAGTTTTTTATTTTTTGATGGTTTTAAAATCGTTGATGATTATGCAAGAACATTTACTGATAACAATATTTTAATTGCCTTAATCTTCTTTGGTATAATTATGATAGGATCGGATATTATTACCACTCCTTTTTCATATTACCATACTTTTGTGATAGAAGAAAAATTTGGCTTCAATAAATCTACCAAAAAGTTATTTTTTATCGACAAGCTAAAATGATGGTTGATGAGCGTAATACTTGGTGGAGGAATTTTAGCACTGATCATTTGGTTTTACGAATTCGCTGGAACTCATTTTTGGATATATGCTTGGGGACTAGTAACTATTTTCAGTTTGTTTATGAATATGTTTTATGCCAAACTTATTGTGCCGTTATTCAATAAACAAACTCCTTTAGCAGCAGGTTCTTTACGTGATAAAATTGGTGCTTATGCCCAGAAATCTGGTTTCAAATTGGATAATATTTTCATTATTGATGGTTCTAAAAGAAGCACAAAATCCAATGCCTATTTTTCAGGTTTTGGCAGTCAGAAAAGAATCACACTCTACGACACTTTAATAAACGATTTAGAGGAGGATGAAATTGTAGCAGTATTAGCTCATGAAGTTGGACATTACAAACGTAAACACATTATTTACAACTTAATATTGACAACTGGATTAACTGGGGTAACACTATGGTTATTATCATTATTTATCAGTAGCCCGTTACTTTCAGAAGCTTTAGGAGTATCCGTACCATCCTTTCATATAGGAATGATTGCCTTCGGAATGTTATACAGTCCTATTTCAGAAATCACAGGTTTATTTATGAATAGTTTGTCTAGAAAATTCGAATATCAAGCTGATAATTACGCCAAAGAAACGCACAATTCAAATGATTTAATTAGTTCATTAAAAAAATTATCTAAAAGCAGTTTAAGTAACCTTACCCCTCACCCAGCCTATGTTTGGTTTCATTATTCACATCCAAGTTTATTACAACGAATTGTGAATTTAAAAAAATAATTTTTTATTTTATTTGCATAAGAGAGATATTTTTACATAACTTTGTTCTCGATATGAATACTATTACAACAAATAACACAAACTGGTGGTGGTTCCGATTTAACTCAATAATCGTGAACTAGTAACCTGTTTATATATAACTCATAACAAAGGCTTACCGTTTTCGGTAAGCCTTTTTTTATACACAAAATTGAAATGAATATAAATACACTAACATCCACAAGCCTGTCAGACACTATAACTCCAGTAGGCTTATACTTAAAACTACGTGATCAATTTCACAATAGTTTTTTATTAGAGAGTTCTGACTATCATGGTAACGAGAATAATTTTTCTTTTATCTGTTTAAAACCTATAGCTACATTTACTGCTAACGGAAGTATAGTAACTACGAGTATTTTAGGTACAGAACAGACAGTTACCGTATCGAGTAAAAAAGAAGTAACAATGCATTTACAAAATTTTATTTCGGGATTTGATGTGCAAAAAAATGATAATGTTACCAATGGAATTTTTGGATATAGTAGCTATGATGCTATTCAGTATTTTGATACTATTTGTTTAGATGAACACAAAAAGAAAAACACTACGCCTGAAATGATGTATTCGTTATTTCAGTTTATCATTCAAATAGATCATTTTAAAAATGAAATGATCATTTTAGAAAATTCTCCTGAGGGAACAGCATCTGAGATTATTAGTATTGAACGATTGGTGAAAAATAATAACCACCCACAATATCATTTCAATTTAGAAGGCAAACAAGCTTCTAATATAACCGACCAGGAATTTAAAAACATGGTTACCAAAGGAAAAGAACACTGCCAATTAGGTGATGTTTTTCAAGTAGTACTTTCTCGGCAATTTTCTCAAAAATTTAATGGTGATGATTTTAATGTTTATAGGGCCTTACGTTCTATTAATCCATCACCATATTTATTTTATTTTGATTTTGGCGATTTTAAATTGTTCGGTTCGTCCCCTGAAGCACAATTAAAAGTGGCTAATGGAAAAACAACTATCAACCCTATTGCTGGAACTTTCAAACGTACTGGGAACGATTTGGAAGATCAAAAACTAGCGGAGCAATTAGCAAAAGACCCTAAGGAAAATGCTGAACACACTATGTTGGTAGACTTGGCTCGAAATGACTTAAGTAGACACGGAAAAAATGTGACTATAAAAACTTATAAAGAGGTACAGTTTTACAGTCATGTAATTCATTTAGTTTCTGAAGTAGAGGCAGAAAACAAAGATGATGATGCCATACAAATGTTTGCAGATACTTTCCCTGCTGGGACACTTTCTGGGGCTCCAAAATACAAAGCAATGCAATTGATTAATAAATATGAAAACCAAAACAGAGGATTTTATGGTGGCGCAATTGGTATCTTTGGATTTGATGGAAGTGTAAACCATGCCATTACCATCAGAAGTTTTATGAGTAAAAATAACACCTTATACAGTCAAGCTGGAGCTGGTGTTACAGTAAACTCAAATGAAGAAAAAGAATTACAAGAAGTAAACAATAAACTAGGCGCTTTAAAACAAGCCTTAACTTTAGCTGAAAAAATTTAAAAGCCTCTTTTAATCTCATTACAGAGCATAATTGAAGCTAAACATATAGTAATTAAAATAATAAAAACTCTTCCTTTTGGAAGCTAAGCATGAGCTTATGGAAAAAATAATAGTACTTGACAATTACGATTCATTCACTTACAATTTAGTGCATTATATTGAATCAAATCCAAATTATGAAGTTGATGTATTTAGAAATGATGAAATTTCTATTGAATCTATTGACAATTACAACACTATTATCCTTTCTCCTGGTCCAGGTTTACCAGAAGATGCCGGGATATTAAAAACTGTCATTGAACGTTACGCTCCTACCAAAAAAATATTAGGAGTTTGTTTAGGAATGCAAGCAATTGGTGAAGTATTTGGAGGCACTTTACAAAACCTGAACAATGTATTTCACGGTGTTGCAACTCCAATATCAATAACTCAAACAAATGATTTATTATATAAAAATATTCCTAAAAACATTGAAGTAGGTAGATATCATAGCTGGGTAATTTCAAATGATAATTTTCCAAATAAACTAGTAGTTACTTCAAAAGATAACAATAATCAAATCATGTCAATCAAGCATCAGGACTACAATGTGTATGGAGTACAATATCATCCAGAGTCTATCTTAACGGAACATGGTAAAGAAATCATTAATAATTTTCTAGACATCTAACCCTTGTCTTTTAACAATAAATCAACATGGATATAGAAACTCCAATTTTGAATAATATCAAAAAAATTAATCCAATGATAGGCTTAAATCAATTATTTGATCATCAAAAATTAACTAAGGAACAAGCGTACGAAACACTAACGCGCATTGGAAAAGGAGACTTTAATAGCTCACAAATAGCAGCTTTTTTAACCATTTTTTTAATGCGTAATATTTCTGCAGATGAATTAACGGGCTTTCAAAATGCATTATTAGACTTGTGTTTAAAAGTAGATTTTTCTGATTTTAATACTATTGATGTGTGTGGAACAGGTGGTGATGGAAAGGATACTTTTAACATCTCTACATTAGCAGCATTCGTAGTTGCAGGAGCTGGTTATAAAGTTGCCAAACACGGGAACTATGGAGTATCTTCATCATGTGGATCGTCAAATGTATTAGAACATTTAGGATATCAATTTACCAATAACGAGTCTGTATTAAAACGACAATTGGATACTGCTAACTTTTGTATGATGCATGCACCATTATTTCATCCTGCTATGAAAAATGTAGCTCCTATTAGAAAAGAGCTAGGAATCAAAACTTTTTTTAATATGCTGGGTCCCTTAGTAAACCCTAGTAATCCTCAAAATCAATTGGTAGGGGTATTCAATTTGGAAATTGCCAGAATATACAATTACATGTTGCAAAAGTCAGGTAAAAACTATAGTATATTGCACAGTTTAGATGGATATGATGAAATTTCACTTACCGGTAAATTCAAACAATATTCTAGTTCTTGCGAAACTTTATTATCTCCCGAGCAAATAGGTTTTCCTCAACACAGTCAAGAGGCTATTTTTGGAGGAAATACGATAAAAGAAGCCGCTACTATTTTCACTAATGTATTAAGTAACAAAGGAACTCAGTCACAACAAAATGTAGTTTTAGCAAATGCTTCACACGCTATACATTGTTTGGAACCCACTAAAAGTTTACAAGATTGTATTTTTATAGCTAAAGAATCTTTAGCATCTGGCAAAGCATTAGTTAGTTTAACTAAAGTAATTACTTACTAAAAATGTTATACTGAGCGTATTGAAGTAAGCAGTAAATTATACCGAGAATACAGCTGTAACAATAAAACTTATCGATACATTTTGAATCTTCTAAAGCTTATCAAAACACTCGAAGTAACCTTATATAAAACTAGAACATCATTCCATGAATATATTAGATAAAATAATCGCACATAAAAAAACTGAAGTTGCTGCAGCTAAAGTAACTCAATCAATACAATCACTAGAAAAAAACAGTTATTTTTCCGCCCCAAAAATATCTTTAAAAGAATATATTCTACGAAATGATAAATCAGGTATAATTGCCGAATTCAAACGTAAATCACCTTCAAAAGGAATTATAAATGAAACTGCAACTACAGAAAAAGTAACTACTGGTTATAGTAACGCTGGAGCTTCTGCCCTATCAGTATTGACTGATGCAAAATTTTTTGGCGGTACAAAGGAAGATGTTCTAGCCGCTAGACAAGTGAACACTATACCTATATTACGAAAAGACTTCACCATAGATGAATATCAAATTATTGAAGCCAAAGCCATAGGTGCTAATGCTATATTATTAATTGCAGCCGTATTAACCAAAACTGAAATTAAACGGTTTACTGCTTTAGCGCACAGTATAGGGTTGGAAGTATTGCTGGAAATTCATTCAAATGAGGAACTAGATAAATACATTCCTGAAATACGTATAGTAGGGATCAATAACAGAAATTTAAAAACATTTGAAGTTGATTTTGAAAATGCTATTCGTTTAGCAAAATCATTACCTAGTAATACTGTGAAAATTGCTGAGAGTGGTATTAGTAATTATAAAAACATCGATTATTTAAGAACACATGGGTTTGATGGTTTTTTAATAGGAGAAAACTTTATGAAAACTGAAAACCCAGGGCAAACGTGTGCAGATTTTATTAAAAAAATAAATAAAAACAGCCATGCTTAAATTAAAAGTTTGTGGCATGCGAAATAGTAAAAACATTACTGCCCTGTCAACAATACAACCTGATTTCATTGGTTTTATATTTCATAAAAAATCTTTACGAAATATTTCAGAAACTATGCTTATGGATACTCCTAAAAGAATCTCTCGTGTTGGTGTAGTTGTTAACGAAACTGCTGCTTTTATTTTAGCTAAAATAGACCAATACAATCTTGATTACATACAACTACACGGTACAGAAACCCCTGAATTTTGTAACGAAATAAAAAAACTTGGGGTTGGGGTAATTAAAGCTTTTAATGTTTCTGAAAAATTCAAGTTTTCAAGTTTAGCCACTTATGATACGGTATGTGATTACTTTTTGTTTGATGCTTTCGGAAAACAAGCCGGAGGAAATGGAATTACATTTAATTGGGAGCTACTTAGTAAATATCAAGGAAAAACACCCTTTTTATTAAGTGGAGGAATACATGAAACTATGGTGGATGAACTACAAAAAATAAGGCATCCACAATTTATAGGAGTCGATATTAATAGCGGCTTTGAACTAGCACCAGCATTAAAAAACATTGAAAAAATTAAGTGCTTCAGTGAAGGCATAAGAGGTACAAAATAACAATATTCTATTTTTTTAAGAGCAGCTATTAAAATAAGCTCACAGACGAAAATAATACAATTAAAAACTATCTGTCATAGCGAGTAAAAGGAATAAAATGAGATAATCTCTTCAGTCAGATTACTTCATACCTCGCGATGACGTAATTATAATAAACAATGAATTACACAGTTAACGAAAAAGGATTCTACGGTGATTTTGGTGGTGCTTACATTCCTGAAATGTTGCATCATAATGTAAATGAATTAAAAGAACAATACCTACAAATAATAGAGTCTGAATCTTTTCAAAAAGAATACAAAGCCCTATTGAAAGACTATGTGGGTAGACCTACTCCTTTATATTTGGCTAAAAATCTTTCTAAAAAATACAATAGTACCATCTATTTAAAACGAGAAGATTTAAATCATACTGGAGCGCATAAAATTAATAATACCGTCGGACAAATCCTATTGGCGCAGAAAATGGGTAAAAACAGGATTATTGCTGAAACTGGTGCCGGGCAACATGGCGTTGCTACCGCTACTGTTTGTGCTTTAATGGGACTAGAGTGTATTGTATATATGGGAGAAATTGACATACAACGTCAAGCTCCAAATGTAGCACGTATGAAAATGTTAGGAGCTGAAGTTCGCCCTGCTACTTCAGGTAGTAAAACTTTAAAGGATGCAACTAATGAAGCTATACGTGATTGGATTGCCAACCCCGTGGACACCTACTACTTAATAGGTTCTGTTGTCGGCCCGCACCCTTACCCTGATATGGTAGCTCGTTTTCAATCGATCATCAGTGAAGAGATGAAAATACAATTAGAAGAGAAAACTGGTAAAAATCACCCTGATAAAATTATTGCTTGTGTAGGTGGCGGTAGTAATGCTGCTGGAGCATTTTATAATTATTTAGACAATCTTGAAGTAGCGCTAATTGCCGTGGAAGCAGATGGTTTGGGAGTAGCTACTGGAGAAAGTGCTGCTACTACCCAATTAGGTTCTGAAGGAATTATTCATGGTAGCAAGACTTTATTAATGCAGAATAGCGAAGGACAAATTACTGAGCCTTATTCTATTTCTGCGGGGTTAGACTATCCGGGAGTAGGACCATTACATGCCCATTTATTTAAAAGTGGTCGCGGAACTTTTATTGGAGTAACTGATGCAGAAGCTTTAAGTGCTGCTTATGAATTAACAAAAATTGAAGGAATAATACCTGCTTTAGAATCAGCACATGCCTTAGCAGCTTTAGATAAAATAAAATTATCACCTAATGATTGTGTAGTCGTAAATCTATCTGGAAGAGGAGATAAAGATATGGAAACTTATATTGATCGAATGACTACGAGTTAATGAGTTATTTTTAAAACTCCCCCTTTTTTTAAACATCTAATAATTAAAAAAATGAACAGACTAGAACACTTATTTTCTATTAAAAAAAATATTCTTAATATATATATTACTGCGGGTTTTCCTAAATTGAATGATACTATAGAAATTGTTCAAGAACTTGCAGCTTCTGGAGTTGATATGGTTGAAATTGGGATGCCTTATTCTGACCCTTTAGCCGACGGACCAACCATACAACACAGTAGTGAAGTTGCTATTGAAAATGGAATTACCTTAGATTTAATTTTTGATCAAATAAAAGAGATTAGAACAACAGTTGACATCCCAATCATGCTCATGGGATATATCAATCAGTTAATGAAATATGATGTAGCAGCGTTTTTAGCTAAAGCAGCTGAGGCTGGTGTTGACGGTTTCATTTTACCCGATTTACCTTTAGATATTTACCGAGAAGAATACAAAGCCCTTTTTGAAAAATACAATTTAAAAATAAGTTTTTTAATCACTCCACAAACTACTGATGATCGTATTAAAACAATTGCGAAAGAAAGTACGGCTTTTTTATACGTAGTATCTTCATTTGCCATTACCGGAAGTAAAAAAGACATACAACAAAATCAGCTAGACTACTTTAATAAGATAGAAGCCATGAAATTAAACACTCCAAAACTCATTGGCTTTGGTATTAGTAATACTGCGACGTTTAATACCGCATGTAACTATGCCAATGGAGCAATCATTGGGAGTGCTTTTATTAAAATGTTAAGTACTACTACTACTGAATTAAAAACTAATATTCATAATTTTATAAAAGCGCTCAAATAAAACTCCAAACACTTGTTTTACAGCATTTTATTTTGTAAATTTATTCTCATCATAAAATGAGCTCTACTAGCTATACAGTAGTCATTATATATTGGTAGCGTTAATTATAGCTCATTAGCTAGATAGTTGAATAAAGGAATTAAAGGAGTATTGTTTTGTTAGATATTCGTAGTACTTTAGAGAGATTATTATAGCGGTGTCAAAAAAGTTTTTAAATGAGTAATTAGGAATATTTTTAGTGTTCATTTAAATATTTATTGGCATAAAAGCCGTATTCGAGTTTCTGATTTGGATGCGGCTTTTTTATACACCTTATATAAGCCCCATAATAAAACTACCTTTCCATATACTTTTGCCAATCGATAATTAAATATCTCTTTTTGGCTGATCCCTTTAAGGATAAAAACCCATATTCATAACAAAATAAATACACATCATTTTTACTATTTTTCCAATAATTAGTAAAGTACTTCGGGTTAAAACCTTTATTAAATAATTCAGATTGTAAAATTGTAGTCTTTCCAGCTTTATGGTAATGCTTTAAAATAGTTCTATTACGTTTTAACTGATCATCTACAATATGGAATAAAGTTTTCCCATTATCTCTATTTTTCATATAGTGATATGACGATTTACAATAGGGAGAACAAAATATTTTATCTATTCTTCCTTCAACAATTTCATTACAAGAGAGACAGTGACGCTCCATAAGTGTATAATTTTATTATACGTATTACTATACGTATAAAGATACGTATAATATTAATTATATGTTTTTAATTGTCTACTATTACACTACAAGACCATGAAATTCAAACATTTACATATCACCCTTAGGCATTTATATATTAATGATGCAAAAATGATTGGGATATTATTTCAACCTAATAAATTGATACAAAATTTAGTAAAATCCTTACCCAATCCTAAATGGAGTGCAAAAAACAATGCTGTTTACATTCCTAATACTTCAAAAAACTTAACACAGTTATTCGACACCTTCAGGGGTATTGCTTGGCTTGACACTCGATTATTCACCGTAAACAAACCAATTAGAGACAACCCTGTACTTAATATTCAATCGTTTAGAAACAGGGAAAAGATCGATGGTTACAAGCTTTCTCCAGCCACATACTTAACAAAGCTGGAATTAAAAAGATATTCTTATAATACCGCTAAAATATACATTTCATTATTTGAAAAATTTATCAATAGATTCTATGACATCCCTATTAATCATCTTACAGAAATTGAAATTCGTCTATATTTAAAGGAGCTTCATAATTTAGAATATTCCAATTCATACCTACATCAAATGGTTAATAGTATTAAGTTTTACTTTGAAGTGGTTTTAGACATGCCCGGTAGAATGTATACAATTGAGCGGCCCAGAAAGCAAACAAAATTACCGAAAGTGTTAAGCCCTGAAGAAATTACATTATTAATAAAAAACACAAATAACATTAAACACAAATGCATTATTTCCTTACTCTATTCTGCAGGCTTAAGACGATCAGAGCTTTTGAATTTAAAAATTTCTGATATTGATAGTAAAAGAATGCTTGTTTTCATAAAAAGTGCAAAAGGAAATAAGGATAGATACACCTTATTATCAAGTACCACACTAACAGACTTAAGAATTTACTTTAAAAAATGGCAACCAAAACACTTTTTATTTGAAGGAGTTAACGGAAATAAATACTCTACAACTAGTGTGACTAATATTATTGAAAAAGCAGCTTTCAAGGCTAGGATACACAAAAAAGTAACACCGCACATGTTGCGTCATAGTTTTGCTACACATCTATTAGAAAACAATACTGATTTAAGATATATACAAACGTTATTAGGACATAGCAGTAGTACAACTACTGAAATATACACCCAAGTAGCTACAAAAAACTTACAAAACATAAAAAGTCCACTAGATTATATATCTTAGCTATTAGAGAAATATATACAATGGTGTTTATTTCCTAGTTGTAGCCAATGCAAGAAAAACCTACAGAATAAATGATAAGAACAGAATTCGGAAATTTTGACGGTAATAAATGGGAAAATGTTTCTCAATTATGTTTTAAAAATAATTTTAGAGAAGAAGCTTATCAGGAGATTAAGGCAACTCCTGGTGATTTTGGAATTGAAGGTTTTACAAGAACAGGTAAAGTATTTCAATGTTATTGCCCTGATGAGCATTATTCATCTAAAGAACTTTATGAAAAACAGCGAGATAAAATTTCTAAAGATTTAAAAAAACTAAAAATTCACGAAGAGCAACTAAAAAAAACACTGGGAACTACTAAAATAAAAAAATGGTACTTCGTAACACCTCAGTATGCAAAAAACGATATTGTTCAGCATTGTTCACAGAAAAGGGAAGAGGTTAAAAATTGGAATTTATCAATAATTGATAACAATGATTTTGAAGTAATATTTGAAGATATTGGTTTTTTACATCCTTTCTTAAAAACCGCCATTGAAAATTCAAACATCCAAATTGATGTTACTCCAGAAGCTCAAGTAGAAACAGATGATGTGTTAAAATGGAAAGATTCCAAAATATCATTAATTGAAAATTCTCAAAATAAAAACGCACACCGACTAAATAACACTTCTGTTAATTATGATTTAAAGCTAGATAAGCTAGTTGATTTAAATGTAGAACATTTTCTGGAAGGGAAAAGCATATTAACTAAATGGGAAGAAGATTATCCTCTGGGTTATGAAAACTTTTTAAAAATAACGAGTGTCATAGAATCAGAGATTGAAGAAAGATGTATTACAAATTCCAAAGCACCTAGTGAATTATATGAGGACTTTAGAGTTTTATTAAAAAGTGAACTACAAAATTCCTTTAAAAATCTAGCTCCACAAATGATTTTAAAATTAACAAACTGGGCATTAGCTGACTGGATATTTAGATGTCCTATAAACTTTGAATAAATGGAATTATACGCTCAAAAAATAACATTCTCAAAAAAACCGATTTCTATTCCTCCTGAATATAGACCGTCATACACTATTGGTTTAATCGTGTTAATATTGAAAATATGTTGCCAAGGTTCCAAATCAAGTTTATTAAAGCTTCATCTAATCAATTGGGCTTTAAAAAGTAATGAGAATAAAGAATCTCTAAAGAAATTTGTTCAGAGTAATTATACTGAAAGTTCTAAAACTTGGGGAATAGAACCAAGCTTAAATAGAGCCTTAAATTATTCTGTTCATGAAGGAATTTGCTCAATTACAAATGGGAAATATCAATTAAAAGAAAAAGGAGAATTATTCTACTCAAAAATAGTAGAAGCCCCAGAATATTTAAACGAAGAAATTGACTTTTTAAAATTCTTAGGTAAAAGAAAAATCACGGATAGTCGTATTGATTCTATCTATAAAAAATGGAAAAATCAAAATGCTTAAAATAAATAACATAAAAATAGATGTAAACACTAACAATGGTCTTTTTGGTGCTTTTCATACGTTTAAATCTGGGCTAAATATTATCAGGGGAAACAATACTAGCGGAAAAAGTAGCTTGTTCCAAGCTATTGTTTACGCACTTGGGTTTGAGGAATTAATTGGCGGAAGATTTGAAAAAACAATGCAATCTGTTCTAAAAGATCAAGTTGAATATCCAAAAAATGCTTTTCATAGTGTACTTCAATCTCTGATCTTGTTAGAAATTGAAAACACAAATGGAGATATAATAACTATACGTAGATTCGTTCAAAACCCAAATAGAAAGTCTCAATTAATTGATGTTTATTTTGGTAGCTTATCATCTAATGAAAGTTTAGAAAGTCGACCAATGTATATCCACGATAATGGTGGTGCTTCTGATGAAAACTATGGATTTCATTTATACTTAGAGGAGTTTTTAAACTGGAACCTTCCAAAAGTGTTAACCAACAATGGGGAGTTACGTAAAATATATATACAGCAAATTGCTTCAAGTTATATAATAGAGCAAAAATCAGGTTGGTCAGATTTTTTTGCCACTATGCCTATCTATGGTTTAAACAATAAAGAAGCCAGAATTGTCGAATTCATACTAGATATGGATGTTTATGGCAACAAAATGAAAAAGCAAGAATTGAGTATTTCTAAGAGAATTCTTGAAAATGATTGGTTGAATTTATATAAACAATTTGAAAGATTTACAGAAAAGGGAGGTGGAAAATTAATTGGGCTTACTCAATCCCCATTGATTATTAATAACCCTGAAGAAGTAAATATTCTACTTTCAAAAGATGAGACCGACCATTCTATTTCGAACTATTTAGACTTGATTATTGAAGAGTTTGACGCATTAAGCCAAATTGAATCTGTTTCTGTAAAGGATAAAATAGACGTTAACGAAAGTCAAATTGTCAAAAAGGAAGAAGAGTTAAATCAAATCAGCTTTGATGTAGAAATGATATCTAGCGAATTAACTTTTGACAAACAAAAACTAAGTAATTTCAACTATCAACTTGAGAACTTGAATGAAGATTTAAGAAAAAACAAAGGGGCTTTTAAAGTACAAAAAATGGGAGCAGAAATTGATTTAAAAGTTTCTGAAAACAATTGTCCTTCCTGTAATCAAGAGATAAATGATTCCCTACTTCCTTTATCTGTTAAACAAGTACCTATGCGTTTAGATGATAACATAAACTTTTTGTCCGCTCAAATTAAAATGCTTCAAGTAAATCTTGAAAGTTTGGAGTCTAAAATCATTAGTAAGGAGAAAAAATTAAAAGACCTCAGAGGTTTACAAAACAACATAAGAAGTCAAATAAGAGAACTTAAAACAGAATTAACCTCAGACGACAGACTTCCATCAATAGTTGACATAGAATATCGTTTAAACCTAAAAAAAAGAATCGAATTCTATTCTAAATATTTGGAGGATTTTTCAGAATTAACGGATGAGTTATCCGCTCTTTCGAATAAATGGAAAAGAATATTAGAAGACCAAGAAAAACTTAAAAAAGACACCTTTTCACCAAATGATATTTCTAAATTGAAATTATTATCAGATAATTTTAAATCGCTTCTAACTAAATTCAACTATAGCAGTAAAACGATTAATGATATTGCAATTTCGGATGAAAATTATTTGCCTTTAGCCAAAAAACCGAACGACAATCTTGTTTACAACATTAGGTTTGATTCTTCAGCAAGTGACTTTGTTCGCAGTATTTGGGCTTATACCTGTAGCTTATACAAAACTTCAATCGAAAAAAATGGAAATCATCCAAATCTATTAATGTTTGATGAGCCGAAACAGCAAGATTTGTCAATTAATGATTTTGCTAATTTCCTGAAAGAATTGTCAACTTATAAAAATGCACAAACTTTATTGTTTGCTTCTTTTGAAAACTCAGATGACACATTTCGTAGAGCAACAACGGGGATTGAGTTTCACTTGAATTATATAAATGAAAAATTAATAAAACCAACTGCATAAAACACTGGCTACAACAATGGTAATCGTTGCACAAGTCCTAAAAAACTATAATTAAGATTTAAAAAGCTCCTTTTTAAGGGCCTTTCTATTTTAAGAAAAGGAA
>Ga0105354_1000363_pt1 | contig 28299 bp, 27 predicted proteins | sample GOMGulsemesocosm_FD_83658 | JGI IMG/M metagenome (GOLD analysis project Ga0105354, IMG submission 83658) | Methane-oxidizing microbial communities from mesocosms in the Gulf of Mexico - GOM9B Gulf of Mexico | ecosystem: Environmental > Aquatic > Marine > Cold seeps | place: USA: Gulf of America...
GACCATCTCCAGCGCGTGCTGTTTGGGTGAAGGGGGTTTGAGCATCGGGTTGGCCTGCAGCAAACGACAACCCATTAAACAAAAGCCCCCGCCTTTCGGCTAGGGGCTTTGTCAGCAGTCTGAGGCGAGCTGCCCTGCAGGCAGCTCGCCTTTTTTTATTTGCAGTCTGAAGGCTGCGGGCTTGCCCATAGATCAGCCACTTGCTCAAACTCATGGCTTCCAGCTGATGGTCTATGCCGGGTCCTTGTGAACCAGCACGTCGGCCTGCGGGAAGCGCTCGACAATTGCCAGCCGAACCTGCTCGCCACGCGCGTGGGCGTCGGCCAGAGTCAGAGTAGCGGGTAGCTCAAGGTGCAGCTGCATGAACCAGTGCTGGCCGGACTCGCGGGTGCGCAGCTCGTGTACGTCGATGACGTCCGGCACCGCGCGGGCAATGCGCAGGGCTTCGGCGCGAACCTCGTCCGGCAGCTCGTGGTCCATCAGAATCTGAATCGCATCCAGTCCGATACGTACCGCGCCGTAGCCAATGAAGAGCGCAATGCCCAGACCAAATAGCGCGTCGGCCCGCTGAATGCCGAACTGGGCCAGCAGCAGCGCAACGATGATGCTCAGATTCAGCAGCAGGTCAGACTTGTAGTGCAGTGAGTCGGCACCAACCGCGGTGGAGTTGGTGCGGGCGATAACGTGCTTCTGGATCGCGAGTAGTGCAAGGGTTGCGATGATCGAAAAGACCATGACGGCGATGCCGGCCCAGGCGGCTTCCAGCGGTTCGGGGTGGAGCAGGCGGTTGATGCCCTGCAGCAACACCAGTACGGCCGAGCCGGTGATGAAGGCCGACTGTGCCAGGCCAGCCAGCGCCTCGGCCTTGCCGTGGCCGAAGCGGTGTTCCTTGTCGGCGGGTTTGAGTGCATAGCCAACTGCGAACAGGTTGATGATCGAGGCGGCGGCGTCCATCAGCGAGTCGATCAGGCCGGCCAGCAGGCTGACTGAGCCGGTGGTCAGCCAAACGGTAGCCTTCAGCGCGATCAGCACCAGTGCCACGCCGACCGAGGCGCGGGTAGCCAGCCGCAGCAGCCGGGCGCGCTCTTCTCCCATTGCGTGCGGTTTGCTCATCAGCCACGCCCCGTCAGTTGCAACATTGCCAACTGAGTGGTTGAGTCGGCCCTGATCTGGCGCGCCTGTGCCAACGGCAAGTCCTTCCCCAGCTCTTGCTTGAGAATGTGCTGCAGCGCGGCGGTATCGACCCGGCCATCAGCATCGACTGCCTGCTGCAATGTTTCTGGTGCCACGCTGTATTTGCCGCCCGGCAGATAAATGGCGCCGGTGGTGAAGTCGATGCCGAAGGCGATCAGCCCCGGGATGATAAAAATCAGCAGGCCGATACCGTTGAGAATGGCCACCCCCGGATCGATCTGGCCACTGATCTGACCACGGCGTTCGGGGTAGAAGATGGTGCCGCAGGCGCTGAGTTGGGTGGTCAGAGCAGTGCAGAGTACGACGGCGGCCAGCGATTTGAGACGGCTATTCACGGAGAAGGACTCACGGCAGGAGGTTGGACCGAAAAACCGTCCTAGCATAGCGGGCGACCCGAGTGACGGAAAGTCTGCGGCCGCTATAATGCGGGCTCATTTTTGTCAGTCCCGGCCTCATGAACAACCTTCCCGTTTCGCTGATTCTGCCCGAGCTCAAACAAACATTTGCTGAACAGCATTCGCTGGTTTTGCAAGCGCCGCCCGGCGCGGGGAAAACAACACTGGTGCCGCTGGCGCTGCTTGAATGCGATTGGCTGGCCGGGCAGAAGATCATCATGCTTGAGCCGCGTCGACTGGCGGCCAGAGCGGCTGCCGAGCGACTGGCTGAGCTGCTGGGTGAGCCGGTCGGGCAGACGGTCGGTTACCGCATCCGTCTGGACAGCAAGGTCAGCGCCGCCACCCGTATCGAGGTGGTTACCGAAGGGATTCTTCAGCGCCTGCTGCAGGATGATCCGGAGCTGCCGGGTGTCGGCGTGGTGATCTTCGACGAATTTCACGAGCGCAGCCTGGATGCCGATCTGGGTCTGGCGCTCTGCGTGCAGACCCAGCAGTACCTGCGGGATGATCCGCCGCTGCGGCTGCTGGTCATGTCGGCGACGCTTGACGCAGAGGGCGTCAGCCGTCTGCTGGATGACGCTCCGATTATTACCAGCCAGGGCCGTCAGTATCCGGTGGATATTCGCTATGGCGCACCGGCAACCCTGGGGCGCCCGAATGATGCCGAGGTGGTGCAAACCGTGCTGCGCGCGCTGGACGAGGAAAGCGGCAGCGTGCTGGTGTTTCTGCCGGGCATGGCCGAGATCTGCCGGGTATTGGCGCGGCTGGAAGAGGCGCTGGGCGAGCAGCAGAACGTGCTGCTCACGCCGCTGTATGGCGACCTGAATCTCGCTGCTCAGCGTCGTGCCATCGAACCGGTACCGGCGGGTCAGCGCAAGATAGTGTTGGCGACCGCGATCGCCGAGACCAGTCTGACCATCGAGGGCATTCGCGTGGTGGTGGATGCCGGCCTGTCGCGTGAGGCGGCGTTTGATCCGCTGTCGGGCATGAGCGCATTGCAGACCCGACGGGTGTCGCGCGCCGCCGCCGAGCAGCGCGCTGGCCGGGCCGGGCGCCTGGAGCCCGGCGTCTGTTACCGGCTGTGGTCGGCCCAGCAGCACGAGCAGCTGGCGGCGCAGCGCGATGCTGAAATACTGCAGGCCGATCTCGCACCGCTGGCACTGCAGCTGGCGCAGTGGGGCGTGCAGCAGCCCGATGAGCTGGTATGGCTGGACCCGCCGCCAACCGCCGCGCTGGATCAGGGGCGTGAGCTGCTGGAACGGCTCGGTGCCTTGCAGCGCGATGGCGCTAACTGGCAGCTCACCGAGCACGGGCGCGTGCTGGCCGGTTTACCGATGCACCCGCGGCTGGCGCATATGCTGGTGGAGGGGCAGCGCCTTGGGCTGGCCAAGTTGGCCGCCCGCATCGCGGCGATAGTCGATGAGCGCGATCTGCTGCGCCGCGCCGACAATGCCGATCTGAGTGTACGTCTGGCGCTGTTTGACGACCCGCGCGGCGCGGATGTAGACCGCGGCGCATTGCAGCGCGCCAAGCGTCTGGTTGAGCAATGGTCGCGTCTGCTCGCCCGGTTGCCGGCCACCGATCCGGTCAGTGACCCGCAGCACGACGACTGGCACGGCGTGCTGCTGGCGCTGGCCTATCCGGACCGTATCGCGCAGCGCCGCGGTGCAGCCGGCGCCGACTACCGTCTGGCCAATGGTCGTTCAGCCGGGTTTGCCGAGGTTGACCGCCTTCAGCAATCCGAATGGCTGGCGGTGGCGGCGCTGGGCGGGCAGGGCGGCCAGCGTCAGGCGCGGATTTTTATGGCTGCCGAGCTGAATGTGGCGCGTCTGCTGGCGGTTGAACCGGCGCTGCTGAGCGAACGCGATACGCTGGAGTGGGACAGCCGCAGTGAAACCCTGCTGGCCGAACGGCAGCAGCGCATCGGCGAGCTGATCTGGCAGCGCAAGGCGCTGCCGCAAGTGGCGCCCGAACAACGCCAGCGCGCGCTCTGCGATGTGGTGCGCAGGCAAGGCATTAACTTGCTGCCGTGGACACCGGAGCAGCGGCAGTGGCAGGCGCGAGTCCTGTTGCTGCGCGAGCTGGATCTGGCGCAGGGCGCAGACAGCCGCTGGCCTGACCTGTCGGACGCCGCGTTACTCGCCAGCCTGGAAGACTGGTTGGCACCCTATCTGGACAAGGTCAACCGGCTGGCGCATTTCGCCAACCTGGAGCTGGGCAATATTCTCGCCGGATTACTGCCCTGGCCACTGCCCAAGGAGCTGGACGAGCAGGCGCCGACCCACTGGACGGTGCCGACCGGCTCGCGGATTCGCATCGATTACAGCGAGACGCCGCCGGTGCTGGCGGTGCGTCTGCAGGAGATGTTCGGCAGCGCCGACACCCCGCGTATTGCTGGCGGCCGGCAGGCGCTCAAGCTGCATCTGCTGTCACCGGCCCAGCGCCCGGTGCAGGTGACCCAGGATCTGGCCGGCTTCTGGCAGGGCAGTTATGCCGAGGTGAAGAAAGACATGAAGGGCCGCTACCCCAAGCACTACTGGCCGGATGACCCGTTACAGGCGGAACCAACCCGCCGGACCAAGCCGCGCGGTACTTGAGCCGCGCACTAAATCAGCACATCCCTTACAATGCGCCCCTTTGCACCAGTCAGCGGAGAGCCCGATGGACAACACCAGCCAGATACTTGAGCGCAGCGCCGAGCTGTTCAGCGGTCAGCGCCTGCTGCTGGTCAATCCGCCGGCGGACGGCCTGACCCGCAGCCTGTCGGCCGACTGGACGCTCTGGTGCTGGGATTACGCCAGCAGCCGCGGCCTGGCCGGTGCGCTGCCGGAAGATCGCCTGGTGTTCTCTCATCTGTGCCCGCAGGTCGATGATCTGGATGCTGCGATTCTGGTCATGCCCAAGGCAATTGAGCGCGCCGAGTATGCGCTGGCGCAGATGCTGCCGTTGCTGGCGCAGGGCAAGCCGGTCTATCTGGTTGGCGAAAAGAAGGGCGGCATTACCCGGGCGGAGAAACTGCTGGGCCGCTATGGAGCGCACCCGGAGAAACTTGATTCGGCGCGGCATTGTCAGCTCTGGCGGGTGATCGTCGATCAGCCGGTTGCGCCATTCCGGCTTGAGGACTGGCGGCAGCAGTACGAGTTGAGGTTTGACGATCAGCCGCTGCAACTGGTCAGTCTGCCGGGCGTGTTCAGTCATGGCCGACTGGACGAGGGCAGCGAGCTGTTGCTGGCCGAGCAACAGGCGCTGCCGGCCGGCCGGGTGCTGGATTTTGGCTGTGGCTCTGGCGTGCTGTCGCTGGTCATGGCGCGGCGTAACCCGGGTTGCCGGTTTGAACTGGTCGATATCGATGCGCTAGCCATTTACTGCGCGCGGCAGTCGCTGGCGCTCAACGGCGTTGCGGCCGAGGTGCATGCCTCCGACGGGCTGAGTGACGTACACGGCCGCTTTGCCGCGGTTATCAGCAACCCGCCGTTTCATACCGGTATCCGTCAGGACACCAGCATCGCCGAACGCTTCTTCGAGCAGGTGACCCGTAACCTGCAGCCGGGAGGAGAGTTGCGCATCGTTGCCAACGGCTTTTTGCGTTACCCGCCGCTGATCGAGGAGCACATTGGGCCCTGTCAGGTGTTGCGTGAGAACAACCGGTTCAAGGTCTACTCGGCGGTCGCGCCGGGTTGATTCGCTTGGCCTTTGCCGTTATATTTGCGCCCGTCTTAGGGGAGTAGCCTCTGCGCAAGCGCCTGCTTGCACCGGCAAACGTCAACATAATTGATCCGCAGATCATGGCGTTTGCGACCCTCCACCGCTCAATGCGGTATCGGGTTTGACGAGACCTTTGACACGCGACCACCAGCCGAGGGCGGGGGTAGTCGTGTGTCAATGGAACCGTAATCCCGCCCTCTTCTGGAACCTCCGTGGAAGCTTTTTTCGTATCGAGCGGGATCGTCACGCTGGCTGAGATCGGCGACAAGACCCAACTGCTGGCACTGCTGCTGGCGGCGCGTTTTCGCCGGCCGTGGCCAATCATCTGGGGCATTCTGGTGGCGACTGTGGCCAACCACGCGATGGCCGGTGCCATCGGCCAACTGGTTGCCGACTACCTGAACGACACCTGGCAGCACGCCATTCTTGCCGTGTCGTTTCTGGCGGTTGCCGCCTGGACGTTGATTCCCGACAAACTGGATGAAGACGACGCGCCACCGGTTGGGCGTTATGGCGCGTTCGTTGCGACCGTCATTGCCTTCTTCCTCGCGGAGATGGGTGACAAGACCCAGATCGCAACGGTGGTGCTGGCTGCGCAATTCGATGCCTACGTCTGGGTAGTTCTGGGCACGACCGTTGGCATGCTGCTGGCCAACGTACCGGTGGTGATTTTGGGTAATGTCGCGGCAGAGCGCCTGCCGCTGACCCTGATCCGCCGCATTACCGCCCTGGCATTCCTGCTGCTGGGGTTGTACTCGGCGTGGCTGCTGGTGCAGCCGATGCTGACAACGGCGGGCTGAGTCAGGCGCCGTTGACGATACGGTTGCGGCCCTGCTGCTTGGCCTGATACAGGCTGCGCTCCACGGCGTCGAGGAAGGCCCGTGGGTCGTCATGCTGACCGGGCACAATGGTGCCAATGCCCATACTGACAGTCAGAATCTGGCCCGCTTCCGAGTTGGCGTGGGGAATCTGCTCCTTGAAAATCAGCGAGCGGCAACGCTCTGCCACGCGCTCGGCAGCCTTGGCGTCGGTCTCCGGCAGTACCAGTACGAACTCTTCACCGCCGTAGCGGGCAAAGAAATCGCGCGAACGCGCTGCGGCGCCACTCAATGCCTGGGCAACCCGTTTAAGGCAGTCGTCGCCGCTGATATGGCCGTAGTGGTCGTTGTACTGCTTGAAGTAGTCGATATCGAGCAGAATGACCGACAGCGGCTGGCCGTTGCGCCGGGCATTGGTCCATTCCAGCTGCAGAATGGAGTCGAACATGCGACGGTTGGCGGCGCCGGTCAGGCCGTCCTTGAAAGACAGCTCCTCCAGTTCCTTTTGCAGGGTTTTCAGGCGTTCTTCGGTTTTCTTGCGCTCGCTGATGTCGAACATGAAGCCGATGAGGGCCTCAACCTCGCCATCCTCGTCACGTACCACATGAACCACGTCGCGAATCCATACGTACTCGCCGTCGGCAGTAAGTGCCCGGTAGTCGGCTTCGTGATCGGTTCCGGCCTGGGACTGGGATATGCAGAAGTTCACTACCCACTCGCGGTCCTCCGGATGCATGCGGTTGGCCCAGTCGTCGGCGCTGATCCAGCTGTCCTGTGTCCAGCCCAGCAGGTGTTCGATCTGCGGGCCGATGTAGGCGAAGGTCATGGTCTTCCAGTCGATCTTCCAGGGAATGGCCTTGGTTGATTCGAGCAGTGTCTTATAGACCGCGCTGTCGTGGGCTATCTCGGTGGCGATGTCGCTCATACCCGTATCCTGTTGACGTTTTTTTGTTCAGTGCTGAATGTAAGCATGCTTCATGCCAGTTGGCCATCACTTGGCGTTACACCTGATGACGTATTGCCTGCTGTCTGCCGTGCGCGCTGATACAGCGTCAGCAGCTTGGCCGGCTGGTCATAGACGATGCGCTGGCCGGCGCGCAAGTCGCGGCGCATCAGCCGGATCATTTGCTCCAGAACAGGCTGGGCGAAGCTGTCGGCAGGCTGTCCGGTGACCTCTGCCAGGCGCCCGGCAATCACGGGTGCATCGCTGACAACCGGGCAGATGCGGTAACCATAGCTGCCACCGATGGCCTGGGGAACCAGATCCATGAAGCGGTCGGGACGTTGGCGGAAGAAGCTCAGCGGCAGCCGGTAGGCGTTATTGCCGAGAATTGGCAGGTCGTCAGGTACCGCTTCCTCTTCGTCCAGTACCTGCAGGCGGGTCGCCAGCGGCAGCAGCCGGTCGAGCCGGTAGGTAGATGCCATGTGCCGATTGCCGACCCGAACCAGATTCGCAATCAGTTCCCCCAGAGACGCATGGCCGATAATGGCAGCACGTTTGGGTAGCCCGCCCCAGGCACCGTCTGCCCCGTTGAGCAGGGCCTCGATGACGGAGGCGTTCTCGACGCCTGCGCCGGCATGAATATGTACCAGCAACTTGAGTGGCGCAGGCAGACAGCGGCGAGCGACGGCGACAAAGGCGCCAACCTGGAACGGCAGGTAGGTGCCTCGATCATCTTCCATGCTCAGCCCGAAGATCGGCTGCTGTGCCAGCAACTGCAGTATCTCGATGGTTTCGTCAGGATTCTGGATGAAGGCATCGCAGCCATCGACGACGTTGATCATGATCCTGGGTGCGCCGCCGTCATCGCCACGGATGTTTTGCTGCAGCCAGGCGATGCTGGCGGGAATGCTGCGACGCAGGGTAGCGAAGTCGTATTGGCCGGCCATACCGTCCCGGCTCAGGTAGATCTCGTGCAGCGTATTGGGCACGCGGTAGTCGCGCAATTTGAGCATCGACGGCGAGGGCGTGAATTCACCGGTGTCGTTGACCAGCCCGAGATCGGTAAAGGCGTAGCAGCCGCTCATGTCGACCTGATGGTCGCGCAGGTAGATCATAAAGTCGTCGTCGACTTCCAGCTCGTCGGGCATGGCGTAGTCGAGGGTGCCCAGCAGAATGTTGCGAAAACCGAATTCGCGCAGCTTTGGCAGGATCTCCAGCTTGTCCTGCAGCGTCTGACCAACCCGGGCGCCGACCGGGTTCTCGCGCAGCGACAGGTCGATAAAGAACGGATCAATAGAGCGCAACCGGTCAATCTTGTCCTGCGCACCGGCCAAAATGGCGCGGGCATCGGCGAGCAACGTATTGTCTGGCATCATGGCGACCTTCCATGGTGGTCAAAAAACACTCTGTATAGCACTGCGCCGCCTGGTCAGCCAGTGTGCAGATGTATACAGGTGCGACCAAAGGACACTGCCGGGATGTCATCTTGCTGTGGAATGATGCGGCTTTTTGCGGAGTTTCTCGCTGATTCAAGGACGCCTGTCATGACCACTTATCCTATTTCACCCGTACGCTGCTGCCTGGCTGGTCTTGCCATGCTCTGGGCCGGCCTTGCCGGCGCGGCCGAGCCTATTGCCATTGGTCTTAATCTGCCACGCACCGGCCAGTATGCCCAGGAGGGCCTGATGCAGATGCGCGGGGCGATGCTGGCGCTGGACGAGATTAATCAGGCCGGCGGGTTGCTGGGACGTCCACTGGAGCTGCTGGAGCGCGACAGTGCGTCCAATCCCGAGCGGGCTGTGCGCAATGTTGACGAACTGGCCGATGCCGGCGCGCGCATGCTGTTTGGCGGTGCCAGCAGCGCCGTGGCCATTGCCGCAGGCAAGCGGGCCCGCGATCGTGGCCTGCTGTATTTCGGCACACTGACCTATTCCAACGACACCACCGGGCGCGATGGCCAGCGATACATGTTCCGCGAGAGCTACAATGCCTGGATGGCAGCGCGGGTACTGGCAGCACAATTGCAGGAGCAGTACGCCGGCAAGCGCTACTACTACGTGACCGCGGACTACACCTGGGGCCACAGCACCGAGGAGTCGATGCGCCACTTTACCGGCACGGATGATATGGCGGTGCACGGAGCTGTGCGGATACCGTTCCCGAATGCGTCGCTGCGTGAACTGCGCGAGGCGCTGCAGCAGGCCCGTGCTGCCGAGCCCGAGGTGCTGGTGCTGGTGCTCTTTGGTGATCAGATGGTCAAGGCGATGGGCCTGGTTCGTCAGCTTGGCTTCGAGAATGTGCAGGTGGTGGTACCCAATCTGACCCTGAGCATGGTCGAGCAGGCCGGGCCGTCAGTCATGGCCGGTGTGCTGGGTGCGGTGCCATGGACCTGGAATGTGCCGCGCGAGTTCGGCTTTGAACGGGGCGAGCAATTTGTCAGCACCTTTGCCGAACACTATCAGACTTATCCTTCCAGCTCGGCCGCATCGGCTTACAGCATTGTCTACCAGTGGGCTGACGCGGTTGAGCGCAGCGGGTCGCTTGAGAGCGAAGGGCTGATTCGTGCGCTGGAAGGGCACAGCTATCAACTGCTGAAGGATACCCAGACCTGGCGTGCATTCGACCATCAGAACCTGCAGACCGTCTATGCGGTCCGTATCAAGCCGCGCGCCGAGGTGATGGCTGATCCGCTGCGCCAGGACTACTTCAAGATCATCGGACAGCTCTCGGCTGAAGAGGCGGCGCAGACGCTGGAGCAGTGGCAGGCCGAGCGCAAGGCGGCCGGTCAGCCCCTGCGCTTGCGCTAAGCGACGCTCAAAACCCCTGTTGCTCCAGCAGTGTCGCCAGCTGCTGGAGAATCCCGATGCCCTGCACGTCAGTTTCCAGCCAGGGCAGTTGCGGACGCGGCAGGTGGCCAAGCTCGCCATCAATGCGCTGCAGGTAGCTGGCTTCCTGCAGCCGACGTTGTTGCAGGAAGTGGCCGTCGGCGCTGTCGGGTATGACCCGGTTGACCAGCGCCGCAGCGACCGGAATCTGCGCCTGCTGCAGACTCTCTACTGCCCGTACCGTCTCCAGAATCGGTAGCCGCTCGGCTGTCAGCACAAACAGAAAACCGCTGGTTGCCGGATCCTCCAACTGGCGGCGGGCCTGGTGAAACAGTCGCCTGCGGTTGCGCAGGGTTTCGGCAACGCTGCGGGTGCGCTGATCCAGGCCGCTCAGCGGATCCTCGTTGGGATCGTCAAACGGGCTATTGAGATCTCGGCCGCTGCGCGGGGTCAGGTGCTGCAGCACCTTGCCCAGCTCGGCGGACTTGCGGTTGTGGCTGAGCAGGCCATCGGTCCAGGCGGCCATGGCCTCAGGCAGGGTGAGCAGGCGCAGGGTGTGCCCGGTCGGGGCAGTGTCGAAGATAATCAGGTCGTAGTCGTCCGGCGGTGCGGTGACCAGTCTGGCAATGCGCTCGAGCAGTGCCGCTTCCTGGGTGCCCGGTGAATGGCGGGTCAGCTGCATTTGTCGGGTGAGCTCAGTCAGCATCTCAGGTGCTGCCAGCTTGCGCATTTGCTCAATCACCCGCTGCAGGTGGGCGTCCACCTCGGCGTCGGGGTCGATTTCCAGCGCGTCCAGATTGGGCAGCAGGCGTTTTGGGCGATCATCCAGCGGGCGGTCGAACACATCGCCCAGGCTGTGCGCCGGGTCAGTCGAGACGATCAGGCAGCGCTGCCCCCGGCTGGCCGCCAGTACGGCCAGCGCCGCAGCGACCGTGGTCTTGCCGACGCCGCCCTTGCCGCCGACCCACAGCAGGCGGCGGTGCAGCAGGTCAAGGTTGGAAGTGGAAATATCGACTCTCCCGGTCAGCAGCAGCGGAAATGGTCCAGCGGCGAGTGTTCCATACCCATGCGCCGGTGCCAGTCGTGGAAGCGTTCAAGCAGCAGTGGCTGCAGCTCCAGCGTGTAGTAGGAAGCCGGGTTGGGTACGCCCATCATCTCGCTGAACACCAGCAGCATGAACAGGTCATCATGGTCACGCCGGCTGCGGGCAATCGCGCCCCGGTAGCGGGAGCTGTAGGCCTCTTCCAGGAAGAAGCGCGCCTGACTCAGCCAGGCGCGCCATTTCTCGCCACGGTCAGCGGCCATCGGCTTGCTCCGCTGCTGCCAGTGCCAAGTGCCGTTTCAGCGCCGCAGCGCACTCCAGCGCGACCAGAATGGCGGCAATCAGCACGACGATATCCAGCCCCAGCAGGAAGTAGTTCTGCTGGTCGTAGAAGGTCTTGAGCTGGATTACCAGCGCGGTCACCGTCATCACCAGCAGGAAGCACAGCGGCAGCAGGGTGTACCACATGGGGCGGCGGTAGTGCACCAGCATCACCGTAATCACCAGCAGGGTCAGGCCGGCGAGCAACTGGTTGGTGGTGCCGAACAGCGGCCATATGATCATGCCGCCGGAGCCGTCCGCTCCGCCGGCGCCGAAGGCCAGCAGCAGGCAACTGCCGATCGCCAGCAGGGTGGCGGGCAGCGGCTTCTTCATCCACTCCTGATGATAGATCTCGCCCCATTCCTGGAAGATATAGCGCTGCAGACGCAGCCCGGTATCCATGGTCGTGCCGGCGAACAGGGCGGCCATTACGGTCAGCAGGGTGGCGGCGGTCACTTCGGGCAGGCCCAGACCGTTGTGGATGACGTAGGCGCCGCCCTGCACGAAGGCGGTGACCCCGCCCTGGCCAAAGGCGCTGTACATGGCTTTCCAGTCTGTCAGGCTGGCAAAGCCGGCACAGGCAACCAGAATCGCTGCCAGTGACAGGCAGCCTTCACCGATGGCACCGAAGTAGCCGACGAAGCGGGCGTCGGTTTCCTTGTTCAGCTGCTTGGAGGTGGTGCCGGATGACACCAGCCCGTGGAAGCCGGAAATGGCGCCGCAGGCGATGGTGACAAACAGCAGCGGCACAATCGAGGGGGTGCCTGCCGGCACGTCGTCATTGATCATCGGCGCGACCAGCGCCGGGTTCAGCAGCATGATTGCGCCGTACAGAATCAGCAGGCCGACGAACAACTGCAGGCCGTTGATGTAATCACGCGGTTGCAGCAGCATCCACACCGGCAGCACAGACGCGACGCCTGCGTAGAGGAACAGCAGCAGAATCCAGATGGCGTTGCCCGAGAGTCCTGCAACCTCGGCCGGCATCTGAATCGGCACCGACGGGCCGGCCCAGATCAGCGCGTAGAGCGCAACGACGCCAACCACTGAAACGACCGGCAGGCTGATCATGCGGCGATAGATCAACTGGCCGACGATCAATGCGACGACAATCGCACCCCAGACTGGCAATACGGCAGTCGGGAAGCTCATCATCAGCTTGGCGATGACCACCGCAAATACGGCGTTGACCATCAGCAGTACCAGGAAAATCACGATCATGAAGATGCTGCGGGCGCGCTTGCCCACTACGTCGCCGGTTAGCGAGCCGACCGATTTGGCCTTGTTGCGCACACTGGCCCAGACCGCGCCCATATCGTGGACGCCGGCGAAGAAAATGGTGCCCATCACCACCCAGATGAAGGCCGGAAGCCAGCCCCAGATGACTGCAATGGCCGGCCCGACGATGGGCGCGGCGCCGGCGACGGAGGTGAAATGGTGACCCCACAGCACGAAGCGGTTGGTCGGAACGAAGTCGATGCCATCCTCGAATTCGTGCGCTGGCGTACGAAAATCCGGGTCGAGGCGATAGATCCGGTTGGCAATGAAACGGGAGTAGATGAAGTACCCCAGGGTCATCAATCCCAGCCCGATCAGTAGCAAAATGGCTGCGCTCATGCTGTGGCTCCAGTGTTATAAGTTTTGTCGGATCGCCTGTCGGAGCATCTGCTCCGCCGCACTGCCTACTATAGCCCAGGGCGGGCCGGCGGGTCGCCGGGAGGAACAGGGCAATGTGAAGCAGGTACGCAGCAGCCTGATATCAGGTCAGTAGGTCAACGGCTTGCCAGATACAGGCCGCAACCAATCAGCAGCCCGCCCCCCAGACGTTGAAGTCCCCGGCTCTGGCGGGGCAGGGCAAGGCGACTGCCAAGCACTGCATAGAGTGTCTTGACCAGCAGCAAGGCCACTGCGGTGGTAATCAGTACTTGCAGCGCTACCCCGGACGACAGTGGTGTGGTTACAAACAGAGGCAGGAAGCTGGCGTAGAAAATCAGTGCCTTGATATCGCCGAGGGTAAGCAGCAACCCCGCGATCAGACTGTGCCAGCTGCTGCCGGTCGAAATGGGCAACGCCTGCTTTGTATGCGGTTGACGCCACAGGGACCAGCCAAACCAGATCAGGTAGGCCGCTGCCAGCCAGCGCAGCAGGTTGAACACCCCGCCCAGGCTGTCGATTACCACCTGCCAGCCCGCCAGCGCCAGCGCGGCCAGCAGCAAATCGCCGAGGGTGATGCCGATTGCTGCCGCAACACCCTGGCCAACGCCGTATCGGGCACTGCGCACAACGACCAGCGCCACACTGCTGCTGGGCAGCGCCGCCAGCACCGTCAGGGCAAGAAACAGCGAGAGCAGCTCGCCGGCGTTCATCAGTGGATGTGTGGCTTGAGCACCCGGTCACGGCTGGCCGGGTAGCGTTCAAGCAGATGTGCCGGGCGAGTCGGGCGGGTGACCAGGTTGCCGCCGCAGTTCGGACAGCAGCCTGCGAAGCGCTGCGCGCAGTCGTGGCAGAAGGTGCATTCGAAGCTGCAGATCAGAGCATAGGATGCATCGGCGGGCAGGTCGCGGTCGCAGCATTCACAGTTGGGGCGCAGTTGCAGCATGGCAGATACCGGCAAGATGATTATTTGCAGTTATAGCAGCGGCTGATGCCCGATGAAACCCGCTGTATATGGTGTAGTCTCATCCGTTAAACCCAGTCAAACGTGAGTAACACCATGCAGAACCTGACCATTGATATCGTCTCCGACATTGCCTGCCCCTGGTGCGCCATCGGCTATGCTCGCCTGGAGCAGGCTCTGGCGGCGCTGGAAGGCGAGGTGGGAGCAAAGGTGGAGTGGCACGCCTTCGAGCTCAATCCCGATCCGGCCCAGCGGCCGATGCCGATTGTCGAGGCGCTGTGCCGCAAGTACGGTCGTAACGAGGTCGAGGTGCGGGCGGCGCAGGATGACATGATTCGTATCGCCACCGGTCTCGGGCTGAATTTCACCCATATGCAGGAACGCTACACCGCCAATACCTTCGATGGTCACCGCTTGGTGAAGTGGGCGGCTGAGCACGATCGTCAGACGGCGATGAAACAGGCCCTGTTCGACGCCTACTTCGGAGAAGCAAAGGACGTCAGCAACAGGGACGTACTGCTCGATGCCGTGTGTGCCGCCGGGCTCGATGCGGCAGAGGCCGAGCAGGTGTTGACCAGTGACAGGTTCGCCGACATTGTTCGCGCCGACGAGGCGCACTGGCAGCAGGCGGGTATCTCGTCGGTACCGGCCTTCGTGATCAACGGCCAGTACCTGATTTCCGGGGCACAGGAACCGGATTATCTGGTTCAGGCGCTGCGCGAGATTGCCGGGCGCCAGGGGGCGTCGGCCTGAGCGTCAGAGGGCCCTGATATGGATTTGGCAGGATCTGCAGCAAGGGTGAAATATTCTCCTGTCATCATGAGGCTTACGGATGTCCTTACAGAAGGTATGTCATGGCAACTGCCCCCTCATCTGAAACCCTGCCTCCGGGCCCGTCTGATCTGAGTCGCCGAGAGGCATTTCGCTTTTGGCTGAAGCTGGGGTTTATCAGTTTCGGTGGCCCTGCCGGGCAGATCGCATTGATGCATGACGAGCTGGTTTCCCGGCGTCGCTGGTTATCCGAGCGGCGTTTTTTGCACGCCCTGAACTACTGCATGCTGCTGCCCGGGCCGGAGGCGCAGCAGTTGGCGACCTATCTGGGCTGGTTGCTGCATCGCAGTTGGGGTGGGGTGGTGGCTGGGCTGCTGTTTATTCTGCCATCGCTGGGTTTGCTGATCTTGCTGGCCTGGGTGTATCTGGTTTACGGCGACGTGCCGCTGATTGCAGGGGTGTTCTACGCGATCAAGCCGGTGGTGGTCGTCGTGGTTGTTCAGGCGGCCTGGCGGATCGGCGGTCGGGTGTTGCATAACCGCTGGCTCTGGGCAATTGCGCTGGCCGCTTTCGCAGCGATATTCGCCTTGCAGCTACCTTTTCCTCTGATCGTGCTGGCGGCAGCGTTGGCTGGCACCGTTGGCGGGCGATTGCTGCCGTCGGCCTTTTCGCCTTCTACGGCCGCTCACGCGCCGTCTGATGGCGGCGGGGATGCGCTGTTGAATGATCACAGCCCGATACCCGAACATGCCCGCTTCAGCTCATGGCGTTTGGCGAAGCTGCTGCTGATCGGAGCTGCGCTTTGGGTCTTGCCGATGGGGCTGCTGACGTTATGGCAAGGCTGGCATGGGCCGTTGACCCAGATGGCCTGGTTCTTTACCAAGGCAGCCTTGCTGACCTTCGGGGGGGCCTATGCTGTGCTGCCCTATGTTTATCAGGGTGCTGTACTGCAATACGGCTGGCTCTCGCCGCTGCAGATGATCGACGGGCTGGCGCTGGGCGAAAGCACCCCGGGGCCTTTGATCATGGTGGTGGTGTTTGTCGCGTTTCTTGGTGGCTATCAGGGCGCATTTTTAGGTGCTGATCAGGCGCTGGCTGCTGGCATGCTGGCGGCGCTGCTGGTCTGCTGGTTCACCTTTCTGCCGTCGTTTCTGTTTGTGCTGGGCGGTGCGCCGCTGATCGAAGCTACCCGTGGCGAACTGCGTCTGACTGCCGCCCTGACTGGCGTAAGTGCTGCTGTTGTGGGCGTTATCGTCAATCTGGCGCTATTTTTCGGCTGGCACGTTGTCATGCCTGCCGAGACTGCCGGGCCGGACTGGCTGGCACTGGGCATCGGGCTGATCGCGGCCGGTCTGCTGTTTGGGAGGGGCTGGACGGTGCTGCAGACCCTGCTGCTTGGTGCTGCAGCAGGGCTCTTGCTGGGTGTATCAGGGCTGTTGTCCTGATACCGCTCAGGCGGCTGAGGTCGCCGGGCCGCCGAGGCGGTTCATCAGGGTGCGCAGCAGCACGCCGTAAAGCGGCAGGAACAGCAGCATGCTGATGAGCAGTTTGATGGCATAGTCGACGGTAGCGATCTCGACCCAGTGCTCGGCCATGAACGGATTGCTGCTGTGCCAGAAGGCGACCGAGAAGAAGGCGAAGGTGTCTGCCAGGTTGCCCAGCACGGTCGACAGGCTTGGTGCGATCCACCAGGCCTTGATACGGCGCAGCCGGTCGAATACCTGGATGTCCAGCAACTGGCCGATCACGTAGGCAACGAAACTGGCCAGCGAAATGCGCAGCACGAAGTCATTGAACGACAGCAGTGCGTCGATGCCGCGGTAGCTGCCTTCCTGAAACACCACCGACACTACATAGGACGCAACCAGCGCCGGCAGCATGACGCGCGCAATAACGCGGCGCGCAGCCTGTTTGCCGAGCAGGCGAACGGTCAGATCGGTAGCCAGGAAAATGAACGGAAAGCTGAAGGCGCCCCAGGTGGTGTGGTAACCGAACAGGGTGATCGGCAACTGCACCAGGTAATTGCTGGCGATGATGATGGCAATGTGAAAACTGATCAGCAGTGCGAGCGCGCGGCGCTGCATGCCGGAGGTAAGTACGGTCATGGTCTGTCCTTTTTTACGATTCGAGTCTGCTGACTCGCCGTTTTGTCAGATGGGGTGAGGGAACCCATGTCGTTCGGGGTCGAACGGCGCGCAATTGTACCGGTTTTGCACGGATTGACCAGCGTATTCGCTGCATTCCGACCGGCGGGGCAAGCTCGCCGGCCGGAATCTGCTTACTTGGCAGCTTCGTACAGGCCCTGAACGCGGGGAGCAGCAGAGCGCAGTGTCTCAATACGGCCGGAGGAAGAGGGGTGGGTGCTCATGAATGCCGGTGGCTCGCCCTGCGATGCGGCCTGCATTTTTTGCCACAGAGTCACGGCGGCCTGCGGATCGTAGCCGGCGCGTGCGGCCAGCTCCAGGCCAATCAGATCGGCTTCGCTCTCGTTGGCTCGACTGTTCGGCAGCGTCAGGCCATATTGCACCGCCATCTGAGCAGCCTGACTTCCGCCTTCGCCCAGGCCCAGCAGGGCGCTGGCCAGTTGGGTGCCCATCTGGGTGGCATAGGCTCGAGAAATAGCCTCGCGGCCATGCTCGCGCAGGGCGTGGGCAATCTCGTGCCCCATGATCTGGGCTATTTCGGCATCGGTCAGTTGAAGGCGATCGATAATTCCCGAGTAGAACAGAATCTTGCCGCCGGGTGAGCAACTGGCATTGAGCTGGTCATCCTTGATCAGGTTGACTTCCCAGTCCCAGCTGCTGGCATCGGGGCGGAAGTGCGGGACCTGTGCGATCAGCTTGGCAGCGATACCATTGAGTCTGCGCACGGTGGCAGCGCTGGTATTCAGCAGCCCCTGCTTTTTGGCTTCAGCCAGGGTCTCGTTGTACGACTCGGCAGCCATCTGGTTGACCTGCTCGCTGGACAGGCCGCTCATCATATACTGGGTGCGGTTGACGCCGACGTTACCGCCTTGAGTGGTCTGCACGCTCTGACAGCCAACCAGCAGCACAACAGGCAGGAGAAGGGTGAATCGCAGTCGCATTGGGCTCTTCCTTGCAAAACGAAGTTGAAATTCGGCCGATGCTCCGCCTGGAAGCACCGGCCCCGCGTTATCGGTTGGCAGCGTCTTCGATGCTGTCGCCGACCTTCTGAATGTCCTTGCCCAGCCCTTCCATCGTGTTGCAGGCGCTCAGGCCGGCAAGACTGAACAGGACAGACAGCAGCAGTACCCGTGATCTCTTCATGCTCTATTCTCTCATCAGGCGTAAAATATTATTGCAGGCCTCTGGGGAACAGCCCCGCGGGCATTCAACGGTGAAAGATTACGTTATTGGACCGGTATTTGGACAATTGTATGCAACGGGCTGCAGATTTTTATGCTGTGGCCGATATTACGGATGAACCGGTGTCCTGCGCCGCTCTGTCGTTCCCGCGTCGAGGTATTTCATGAAATTCAGGTCAATTCAGCTTTCCATTACTGTGCTGGCAGGTGCCTGTCTGTTTATCGCTGTTGGCGTCATGACGCTTTACTCGGTTTATTCCGCCGAACGCAGTCAGGCGTTGGTGCAGGAACGGTCGCGGGTGTTGATCGATGATCTGGTCAGGGACCGCGTGATGGCGATAGCGGGTGGTGAACAGGCGCGTATTCGTCGCTATCTGGAGTATCCGCTGACGGTAGCCACGCAATTGGCGCAGCTCAACTCGATGTTGGGACAGATTCAGGATGACGGGATGCCGGCGTTGATGATGGGGCGCGAGGAAATGACCCGCGTAATCCGCATGACGCTGGAGCAAAGCCCGCAGCTGTGGGATGCCTACGTCGGCTGGGAGCCAAACTCGTTGGATAACCTGGACAGCTTTTTTGAGGGAGTTGAAACCGACGGCTACAACGGCACAGGGCGCTACATGCCCATGTGGTTCCGTAACGAAAACGGCACTCTGTCGCTGGAAGCACTCGGCGATATGGAGAATGAAACCATCCTCGAAAATGGCGTGCGTGCCGGTGAGTATTACCTCTGCCCCCGTGAGACGCTGAAGCCCTGTGTGATCGACCCAGCCCCTTATGAGGTTGGCGGCAAGACAGTGTTGCTTGCCTCCTTTACTGTGCCGATCGTCAGCGACGGTGAGTTCATGGGTATCGCCGGTGCCGATCTGTCGATGGAGTTTCTGCAGCAGATGCTGCATGAGAGCAATCAGGATCTCTACGACGGCCAGGGCGAGCAGGCTCTGGTGAGTGCTTCCGGGCGGCTGGTTGCGTTCACGGGCGAGGGTGCCAAGCCGGGCGATCATGCCTCTTTGGTGCTTGATCAAATGGAAATGGACGCCATTGCCGCTGTGGGCAGGTCCAACGAGCCGCTTTTTCAGATCGAGAGTGAAGGTGTGGATCATCTGCAGTTGATCATGCCGGTCACGCTGCCGGGCACAGATGTGCGTTGGTCGCTGCTTATCAAGTTACCGCTTGCGGTGGTCATGCAGGACTTCAATCAGCTCGATACCGAGCTGACTGACATGCGCCAACAGGACTCCATGCTTTTGACCGGCATCGGTCTGCTGGTTGCGCTGGCGGGTCTCGGTGTGATGGTGTTGCTGGCTTACGGTCTGGCCAAGCCCGCGCGCCAGCTGGTAGCCATGCTGGACGATATTGCCAAGGGCGAAGGCGATCTGACCAAGCGTCTCAATGTGGAGCGGGCGGATGAGCTGGGTGATATCGCCCGGGGCTTCAATGCGTTTCTCGACAAGCTGCAGGGCATGATTCGTGAGGTTGTCGGTTCGGTTCAGCAGGTCACCGATGCCTCGGAACACACCGCCGACATCGCGCTGCGGACCAATGACGGGGTACAGCGTCAACTCAGCGAGATTGATCTGGTCGCGACGGCCGTGACAGAAATGACTGCGACCGCACAAGATGTTGCACGTAACGCCTCGCAGGCGGCCAGCGCGGCTCAAAATGCCGACGGTTCCGCTTCGCACGGACGTGAGGTGGTGCGGGCAACGTCCGAAACCATTCAGAACCTCTCGCAGGATATTCAGCGTGCGGTCGACAGCGTGCAGGCACTGGCACGCGACAGCGAAAATATCACCGGTATTCTGGACACCATTCGCGGTATTGCAGAACAAACCAACCTGCTGGCGCTGAATGCGGCCATCGAAGCGGCTCGCGCCGGTGAGCAGGGTCGCGGCTTTGCGGTGGTTGCCGATGAGGTTCGTAACCTGGCGCAGAAAACCCAGAGCTCGACCGAAGAAATTCAGCATATGATCGAGCAGCTGCAGAATGGAACCCGCGAGACCGTCAAGGTGATGGAGCAAAGCCGTGCCCGCACCGATCAGAGCGTACTGCAGGCGGAAGAGGCGGATGCAGCCTTGACCTCGATTACCCAGGCAGTATCAGTGATCAATGATATGAACAATCAGATCGCGAGTGCCGCCGAGGAGCAGAGTGCGGTTGCCGAGGATATCAATCGCAACGTCATGACCATCGACACGGTCGCCAAGGATGTGGCCAAGGGTGCCGATGAGGCCTCCCAGGCCAGTGCGTCACTGACCAAGCTGGCAGAGCATCAGCGCCGTCTGATCAATCAGTTCAAGGTTTGAGCCGGACCTGCGGGGCTGCAGCAATGCGGCCCCTGGGTAGCCGGGTTGCTGACTGCTGTGCTGACAGGGTAGGCCATCTCGATACGGCTGTCGGCATTCAGCAACAATGGCTGCAGGGCCGTCACCGCCGTGCTCTCGGCCAGCCATATGGCTTGCTCCGCGCTGTTCAGGGCTGCCGGCATACGGTCGCCAAGCCGGTTTGCCAGGCCTTTGGCAGGTACGGTGATCAGCGCGCAACTGTCCCAGTACTGACCGTCATCCAGCTGGTAGCGTTCCCAGATACCCGCCAGTGCCAGCCCGCCTTCCTTGCGCCGCAGATACCAGGGTTGCTTGCGTTGCCCCTGCTGCAGCCAGAGGAAATAGCCGTCGACGGGCAGGATGCAGCGCCGCTGGGCGAAGGCCTGCCGGAACATGGGTTTTTCGTGCAGGTATTCAGCCCGGGCCGAAAAGCTGGCCCGGCTGAGGTCCTTTAGCCAGCCCGGCGTCAGGTTCCACAGGACAGAGGCGCACTCCAGCTGGCCTGCTGTCTTGCGCAGAATCAGCAACGGTTTGCCAGGGGCAATATTCCACTGTGGCTTCCAGTCGTCGGGCATTGTGGTATGGGGCTGATTGAACTGGGCCAGGCGACCGCTCATGGCTGGGGTAGCTCGCTGTCTTCTTCGTTGATGGGGCTTGCCTGGAGATAGGCATGGATCAGCTCGGTACTGCGATCGACGTCTTCGTCTTCAACCCACAGGCCAAGCAGGTCATGCACTGGCAGATCGCCAATGGCCCCCTGCAGATAGCCGCCGCTGATGTGGCTGCGGATGTGATGGTCGGCCAGTACGGCGGTCAGCAAGCTGGCCTCCGCCATGTCGGCGGGACGGTAGATACGCTGCATGCTCAGTCCTGTTCGCGGCGCAGGTCGACGTGATAGTCGTCGCCTGCGTCGTCGATCCATAGGCTGACGTGGATCGGCTGGCAGCAGACCTGACAGTCCTCGGTATAGGATTGGGCTCCACCGCTCAGGTCAAGCAGCAGGGTGATGGGTTCGCCGCAGTGAGGGCAGACCAGATTCGCTTCTTCCAGTGCCTGCACCGTAAAGTCCCCGTACGTCTTGTATGTGACATGCAGTGTAGCTGCATCGTCAATCTGGCGAAACCACGGTGGGCAACGCATAATGCCCGGCTGACGACAAGACTCTGAGGGTGACATGAGCGAGTTCGAGGGCATTCGCCCCTACAACGATGCCGAAGTGCCAGCTGTGCTGGAGCGTCTGCTGTCTGATCAGGAACTGATGCGCATGCTGGCTGGCTACCGCTTCCCGCGCCTCAATCGCTGGCTACCGGGTGTTGCCCGGTCGCTGGTGCAACTGGCGCTCGGACGCGAGGCCCGTGGCGTCGAATCGGTTGATGATCTTCAGCACAGGCTGGAACCCTATCTGGATCGCCTGATAGAAAGCAGCACACTGGCTGTCACCTACAGTGGCCTGGATAACCTGCGCAGCGATCAGCCCCACCTGTTTATCGCCAATCATCGTGACATCGTGATGGATCCGGCGTTTGTCAATTATGCGCTTTACCACGCGGGGCACCCGACGCCACGTATTGCGATTGGAGATAATCTGCTGCAGCGGCCCTTCGTTGCCGATCTGATGCGCCTGAACAAGAGCTTTATCGTGCACCGCTCACTGACCGGTCGGCGCGAGAAGCTGCAGGCTTACCAGACCCTGTCTGCCTATATCAGCCACTCGATTGCCGAGGGGCAGTCGATCTGGATTGCTCAGGCGGAGGGGCGAGCGAAGGACGGTCTGGATGAAACCGATTCGGCGATCATCAAGATGTTCTGCATGAGCCGCAAGGCCGAAGCTGTTGCGGATGTGATTCGCTCGCTGAGCATGGTACCGGTATCGATTTCCTACGAATGGGATCCGTGTGACGGCATGAAAGCGCGCGAGCTGGAGCAGCGTGCGCATGCTGGCAGTTACAGCAAGGAGCCGGGCGAGGATGACCGCTCCATTGCCATGGGCCTGACGGGCTACAAGGGGCGGGTGCATGTGGCGTTTGGCAAGCCGCTGACGGAGGCCTTTGACGATGCCAGACAGGTAGCTGCGGCAGTGGATCGGCAGATTCTGGGTCAGTATCGCCTCTATCCGAGCAACTTTCTGGCATTTGAGCACTCAGGCGAACAGGTGCCAACGGCGCTGTCGAACTGGCGTACGGACTACACAGCCAGCGAGCTGGCGGCCGAGGAACAGCGTTTTGCAGCACGGTTGTCGGCGTTACCCGAGGCGCAGCGGCCATTCTGGCTGCTGCAGTACGCGAACCCGGTGCGCAGTCGCTTGCGGGTGATCGAGGAATCGGCCGGCGTCTGATCGAGGTCAGGTTCAGACGCGGGTGCTGACCAGACTGAGGAGCAGGGCCAGGCTGAGGCAGACGGTGCCGACGCTGTAGAACAGGCGATTGATGCGCTGATCGCGTTGCTGGCTGATGTCGGTTTCGCTGGGTGGCAGGGTCGCCAGGCGCTGGCGGCCGAGGCTGCTGCGCAGTTGGGTCGCAATCCACAGCCAGCTGCCATTGACGGCGAAGAACAGGGCCAGGCCGTTGAGGACCAGCGCCGGGTTTTCAAGGTAATACAACCAAGCTGCCTGCAGCGGGAACATGGCAGAACCTCCGGTGTCTCGGATTCGGGCAACCAGGTTCTATTGGCTTTTTTGTTGGTTACGACGAAACGCAAAAGGAATGTAACGACGCGCCGGAGTGGGCTCGTCTATTAATAAGCGCCGCAGATGTTATGCCAAGAGGCGATTAAATTCGACTCGATCTGTTCAAAATCCGATCAACGGTTACCACCTCCGGTGGTCGGTATTGCCTCTCTGCGAGACTGCGCGCACCCTTGTGAAACGGGCCTTGATGCAAGGCGGACCAATTGAGGTGACGATATGAAAAATCGGTATGTGGTGACTCTGATGCTCGGTGCCCTGCTGGCATTGGGCGGCTGTGCATCTTCGCTGAGCGGCGATGTTTACAGTCGGGATGATGCGCGGGCGCCGCAGACCGTGCGTATGGGGACAGTGGAATCGGTGCGTCTGGTGCAGATTGAAGGTACCAAGACCGTGATTGGCCCAGCCGCAGGGGCGGCCATCGGTGGTGTCGCCGGCAGCTCGGTGGGTGGCGGTCGTGGCAGCGCGATTGCCGCTATTGTCGGCGCAGTGGCTGGCGGCATGGCCGGTGCGGCAGCCGAGGAGGGGATTACCCGTACTCAGGGCGTGGAAATTATCGTTAACGAAGATGGTGGCTATACTCGTGCCTACGTTCAGGAAGTGGTTGAAGGGGTTAATTTTGCCCCGGGTGATCGCGTGCGCATCATGTCGGTGAATGGTCAGTCCCGGGTCGTCAAGTAACGCGCATGGAACCGGAATGGCAGCAGCCAGGGCGCTGCTGCCATAGCGTTGTTACGCATTTTGTAACGGATTCAGCTGCTTGCGTTGCTCGGCGATGGCAGCTTGCCCCTATAATGACGTGCGCCTCCTGACCATGCCCATTCCGTAGTTGCGGTATTGCTGGAACGGGAGCCGCAATGGCCATATAAGGAGTAAGTCCTGCATGACCCTGGCGCTGATCGTCATCCTCCCGCTGCTTGGCAGCCTGCTTCCACTGCTGTTCAAGAATCAAGGGCGTTCTCTTTGTGCCACGATGGCCATGGTTGCACCGGTCATCGGTCTGGCATTGCTCTGGCGGCATGCCGATGCGGTATTCGCCGGGCAAACTCTGATCCAGTCGCGGCCCTGGCTGAGCGAACTGGGGCTGAATATCAGTTTCCGGCTTGATGGCCTGAGTTTCCTGTTTGCCCTGATGATTCAGGGTATCGGCCTGCTGGTTATTCTCTACGCCCGCTACTACCTCTCCAAAAACGACCCGATGGGCCGTTTCTTCTGTTATCTGCAGCTGTTCATGTCGGCCATGCTTGGCGTGGTGCTGTCCGAAAACCTGTTGCTGCTGATGGTGTTCTGGGAAATGACCAGCCTGTCATCCTTCCTGCTGATCGGCTATTGGTCGCACTCTACCGATGCGCGCAAGGGCGCGCGGATGGCGCTGGCTGTTACCGGCGCCGGTGGTCTGGCACTGTTGGCTGGTATTCTCCTGCTGGGCCAGATTGTCGGGAGTTACGAGCTGACGGATGTGTTTGCCGCTGGCGAGCAGATTCGTCAGCATGCCCTTTATCCGGTGATTCTGGTGCTGGTGCTGCTCGGGGTGTTTACCAAGTCGGCACAGTTTCCGTTCCACTTCTGGCTGCCGCACGCCATGGCGGCGCCAACGCCGGTGTCGGCGTATCTGCACTCGGCAACCATGGTCAAGGCAGGGGTGTTTCTGCTGGCGCGCCTCTATCCGGCACTCGCTGGCACCGATCTGTGGTTCTACATCGTCAGCAGCGCCGGTATGGCAACGCTGCTGGTGGGCGCTTGTACTGCGTTGTTCCAGCATGACCTCAAGGGGCTGCTGGCCTATTCGACAATCAGTCATCTGGGCCTGATCACCCTGCTGTTTGGTCTGGATACGCGGCTGGCAGCTGTCGCAGCGGTGTTTCATATCATCAACCACGCCACCTTCAAGGCCTCGCTGTTCATGGCCGCAGGGATCATCGATCACGAGACCGGTACCCGTGACATGCGGCGTATCAATGGCCTGCTGCGGTTCATGCCGCATACGGCGGTGCTGGCGATGGTGGCCGCCTCGGCGATGGCCGGCGTGCCGCTGCTCAACGGCTTTCTCAGCAAGGAGATGTTCTTCACCGAGACGCTGGAGCAGCACATGCTCGGTAACTGGAGCTGGCTGATTCCGCTGGGTGCGACCCTGGGCGGGGTGTTTTCGGTGGCCTATTCGCTGCGCTTCGTGCACGACGTGTTTTTCAACGGCAAGCCGGTGAATCTGCCCAAGTATCCGCCACACGAACCACCGCGCTATATGCGCGTGCCGGTCGAAATTCTGGTGGTGATGTGTCTGGCGGTCGGTCTGGCGCCGGGCTTTACGGTGGCGGGTCTGCTGGCGGTAGCGGCGGAGTCGACGGTGGGTAACGCCTTGCCGGAGTACAGTCTGGCGATCTGGCACGGCTTCAACCTGCCTCTGTTTATGAGCTTCGCGGCCATGGTGCTGGGAATTCTGGTCTATTCACTGCGTCGGCCGCTGTTCGACTGGTATGCCCGCCAGCGGGATGTGGATGCCAAGCTGGTATTTGAGGCGGCGGTGCAGCGTCTGGTGCGGGGCGCGGGTCAGATAACCCTGCTGCTGGAAAATGCCTCGCTGCAACGCTACCTCCTCTGCCTGTTGCTGGCCGCACTGGTGGTGACCGGTTTCTGGCTGATCCAGCTGCCGGCGCTGCGGGGGCCGGTTGCCATGACCCCCGTTGACGGCGTAACCCTAGCCGGGGCCGTGCTGACCATGTTGAGTGCGGTTGCTACCGCGTACTGGCATCGCCTGCGGCTGGTATCGCTGGTGACCCTCAGTGTGGTGGGGCTGGGCGTGGTGCTGGCATTTGCCCGCTTTGCCGCGCCGGATCTGGCGTTGACCCAGATCTCGGTCGAGGTGGTCACCATCGTCCTGCTGATGCTGGCGCTGTTCTTTTTGCCGGCGCGGACCCCACGTGAGTCCTCGGGCCTGCGCCGTGGCCGTGACCTGATTATCGCACTGCTTTGTGGCGCTCTGGTGGGCGCGCTTGCCTTCGCCATGCTCACCCGTCCCTACGACAGCATCGCCGACTTCTTCCTCGCCAACAGCGTGACGGGTGGCGGTGGCCACAATGTGGTGAACGTTATTCTGGTCGACTTCCGTGGCTTCGATACCATGGGTGAGATCACCGTGCTGGCGATCGCAGCCATCGCCATCTATGCGCTGATCGATGGTCTGCGTCTGCGGGTGCCCGGTGCAGACAGCCTCGGCAAGCCCTGGGCGCAGCGTGGTGACCTGCTGATGCTGGTTAATTTGTCGCACGTCCTGTTGCCGCTGGCGCTGATGATCTCGGTGTACATCTTCCTGCGCGGACACAACCTGCCGGGTGGCGGCTTTATTGCCGGCCTGATTACCGCGGTCGCGCTGATCCTGCAGTACGTCGCCAGCGGCGAGGCCTGGACTGCCCAGCGCTGGCCGGTTAACTACCACTGGCTGGCAGGCGCCGGGGTGCTGATCGCCGGTGCTACCGGGGTAGGGAGCTGGGCCTTTGGCTATCCGTTCCTGACCAGCAGCTTCGGTCATTTCCATATTCCGCTGGTCGGCGAGATCGAACTGGCGACCGCAATGCTGTTTGATCTTGGTGTGTATCTGACGGTCGTGGGCGCAACACTGCTGATTCTGGCAAACCTTGGCAAATTGCCGCAGTCGCGGGTAGTCGGAGGAGATTTCTGATGGAGCTGCTGTATGCCATTACCCTTGCAGTGCTGACCAGTTGCGGTGTCTACCTGATGTTGCGGGCGCGCACCTTTCCGGTGGTGGTCGGGCTGGCACTGCTGAGTTACGCGGTGAACCTGTATCTGTTTGCCACCGGTCGTCTCGGTGATGCAGCGCCGGCGGTGCTTGGCAAGGCAGAGGTGTACGCAGACCCCTTGCCGCAGGCGCTGGTGCTGACCGCAATCGTCATCGGCTTTGCCATGACGGCCTATGCGCTGGTGCTGGCGCTGCGGGCGCAGGGCGAGCTCGACAGCGACCACGTTGACGGCAAGGGGGACCATTGATGAGTCACCTGCCAATTTTGCCCGTACTGGTACCGATGTTTGCCGGTGCACTGTTGCTGGTGCTCGGCGCGAGCATGGACACCAAGCGGGCACTGTCACTGCTGGCGACCTTTCTGCAGATTCCGCTGGCGGCGATGCTGGTAGTCGAGGCCGGACAGGGTATCGGGGTCTACGCCCTCGGTAACTGGATGCCGCCGTTCGGTATCGTGCTGGTGGTCGACCGGCTGAGCGCCCTGTTGCTGCTGGTAACGGCAATACTTGCCGCCGCAGCCATTATCTATGCGGTGCGTGGTGACGATGCCGCCGGTCGCAATTTCCATCCGCTGTTCCAGTTTCAGCTGATGGGCATCAACGGCGCCTTTCTGACCGGCGATCTGTTCAACCTGTTCGTGTTCTTCGAGGTCCTGCTGATTTCCTCCTACGCGCTGCTGCTGCATGGCGCGGGGTCGGCTAGGGTGCGCTCCGGCCTGCATTATCTGCTGCTGAACCTGACCGGCTCGGCGTTGTTTCTGATCGCCGTCGGAACCCTGTACGGCGTGACCGGAACGCTCAACATGGCCGACATGGCGCTCAGGGTGCGTGAGCTCGATCCGGCAGATGCCCCTCTGGTCGGGGCGGCGGGTATGCTGCTGCTGGTGGTGTTCGGTTTGAAGACGGCGGTCTTTCCGCTCTACTTCTGGTTGCCGCGTGCCTACGCGGCGGCGGGTGCACCGGTCGCCGCGCTGTTTGCGATCATGACCAAGGTGGGGCTGTACTCGATCCTGCGCGTGTATACGCTGATTTTCGGGGCCGATGCCGGGGCGCTGGCCAATATGGCGCTGTCCTGGCTTTGGCCGCTGGCTCTGGTAACCCTGTTGCTCGGTGCTATCGGTGCGCTGGCCGCCAGCACGCTGAGTTCGCTGACGGCCTATCTGGTCGTGGTATCGGTCGGCACCATGCTGGCAGGGCTGGCGATCGGGACGGCGGAGTCGCTGCAGGCGACTCTGTTCTACCTGATGCACTCGACCTGGATTACCGGCGCGCTGTTCCTGCTGACCGGTATCCTCCAGCGAGTACGCGGGCCGCGCTTCTCGGCGCGGCTGATTGCCGGGCCGCAATTACCGCATCCGATGCTGCTGGGAGGCGTGTTCTTCCTGATTGCCATGTCCATCGTTGGCTTGCCGCCGCTGTCCGGTTTCCTCGGCAAGCTGTTGCTGCTCGGCTCGGCAGGGCAGGGTGTCACTGCCGCCTGGCTTTACACCCTGGTGCTGGGTAGCGGACTACTCGGACTGGTTGCCTTGAGCCGGGCAGGCAGCACCCTGTTCTGGCGTCAATCCGATCAGGCCGCCACA
>Ga0105354_1000371_pt1 | contig 27902 bp, 16 predicted proteins | sample GOMGulsemesocosm_FD_83658 | JGI IMG/M metagenome (GOLD analysis project Ga0105354, IMG submission 83658) | Methane-oxidizing microbial communities from mesocosms in the Gulf of Mexico - GOM9B Gulf of Mexico | ecosystem: Environmental > Aquatic > Marine > Cold seeps | place: USA: Gulf of America...
AGTGGATAGCTTTTTATAAGATAAAGTTGTTATCGTTTTACAGTTACTTAAGGTGAAACTTATAGAAGGGTTTGCAGGAATTTGATTTTCCTTTTTACCCCAATATTTCACCAAAGCAATATTACTTGGAGATTCCCAAGTAACATTCCCGTTTTCAATAGTAATTTCAGATGCTGTATGTATAAATGCTTGTTCTTGCATTGCGTAATTTTATTTTAAACAAAGATAGTTTTTATCTTATTATTTATGACTCACTAATTGCCTTCGCAACTAAATATCCTCCAGTCCATGCGTTTTGAAAATTAAACCCACCGGTAACAGCATCTATATTTAGTACTTCTCCTGCAAAAAATAGATTTTTGTGAACCCTACTTTCAAAACGTTTAAAGTTTATTTCTTTTAAATCGATTCCTCCAGCGGTTACAAATTCTTCTTTAAAAGTGCTTTTCCCATCTACTTTAAAAACTGCATTCGTTAACTGATTGGCTAATTCTTCTAATTGAATCTTAGTTAGATCTGCCCAACGTGTAGTATCTGATGTTTGAGAGGCGCTAACCAATTTTCGCCACAAACGTTTAGGCACTTCAAACTGATTGTATTTTACCACCAAGTTTTTAGCCATATCTTGTTTTAGTTCTTTTAACTTACCTAAACAATCATCTGTTGCTAATCCAATAAAATTAACCGAAATATCAAACTTATAGTTTTTATCAGCTAAAGTTCTTGCTCCCCAAGCTGATAATTTTAATATCGATGGCGCACTTAGTCCCCAATGTGTAATCAATAACGGACCAGAGCTCTCTAAATTTGTACCCAATACTTTAATTTCAACATCTTGAGCAACAACTCCAGGAATATCGGTTAATCGATCATCTTTTATATTGAACGTAAATAAAGAAGGAACTGGATTAACAATGTTGTGTCCTTTCGATTGTATCAACTTCCATAATTTAGGGCTACTACCAGCTGCCATAACTAATGAATCTGCTGAAAATGTTTCTGATTTAGTTGACACCAACCATTTATCATCTTCTTTTTCAAAATCGACAAGTGCTTGATTAGTCAATACTTCAATTTTGTGCTTTTTAATTTCCTTTTGAAAACAATCAATAATAGTCTGTGAACAATCCGTTATTGGAAACACACGTCCATCTTCTTCTATTTTTAATTCAATTCCACGTTGATCAAACCACTCAAAAGTATCACCACAACAGAATTGATGAAACGGCCCTAATAACTCCTTTTCTCCTCTTGGATAATACTGAGTAAGTTCTTTCGGATCAAAACAAGCATGAGTAACATTACACCTTCCTCCTCCAGAAACTTTAACTTTCTGCAATACATCCTTTCCTCTTTCAAGTATAGCTACTTTTAAATCGGTACGTTGTTGCGCGACGTTAATTGCTGTAAAAAAACCTGCAGCGCCGCCACCTACTATTATAACATCATATTTATTTTGCATAAGACATAAAAACTAATTAGACACAAAAAAGCCTTCAAGATAACTTGAAGGCTTTTTTCTATAATATTAATATTGATTAGTTAAAATCAATTTTTGTACAAGTTTCAGCATAAACGTGTGCTAATACAACTTTAACAGCTTCGTCAGAAGACTTTGCAGTACCTAATTTACGTCCAGCATCTAATACATCACCATTCTCAGCCCATGTATATGTAGTATCATTTCCTTTAATGATACGCTTACCATCTCTAGCGCTTACACGGAATGATTGATACTCTCTATCATACTCAACTCCCGCTGGGTAATATGTTTCTGCATTAAAGAAAGAACTTCCTTTAGAGAATAAATAACATACACAGTTACCTACATCACTTCCTTCAGAAACTCTTACTGTGTTATTGTGAATAATTTTCCACTCTCCTCTAACTAAAGAAGCAACTAAATTCATTAAAATTGTTCCTTTTTCAGCAACTTTTCCATCAATTTTAGATTCGAAATTTACTAATGCCGATACTGTTCCTGCTCTTTCTTTTTGAGATTCATGAACGATATCTCCAATTGACATGTGGAAATTATAATTTTTGTTTTTAACATTTTCGGCTAATTGCTCAGAAAACTGTTCAAAACCAATAGAACTTCTTTTTACAATCCCAGAAAGTCCAACATAAGCAACATTATTTTTATATCTATCATCAAATAATGACAATACATTATTTATTTGTTTCGTTTCTCCAAGCTGATTTGAATTTGCAATATATGATTTCAATAATTTCGTTACTGGTTTTTCTTGTGAGAATCCTGTAAGGAATGACAACATTGCAATTGCCATTACTAATTTTAAAGTTGTAAGTTTTTTCATGTGATATGGTATTTAAAAAATGTATTTCTATATAATGTTCGCTAATATATAAAAAAGATAGTTATATGAACAATAGTGTGCGAACAAATACTCTAAGACAAGTACTATGCCAAAAAAAAGAAAACCTTAAGAAAATCATTTTCCTGATTTCACTTAAGGTTTTTACTTGTACTCGAGGCGGGAATCGAAACTATTAAAAACCCCCACTTTAAAAACCTCAATAAAATCAGCAACAAACATACTAAAATCAATACTTAGCGAAGAAAAACTATATTTATATGTTTTAAAATGTTTTATTAAAATTGAATAAAATCTACAACTCGTTGACTAACGGTTGACTAACTTTATTATATTTGCTCTGTTCAAATGTTCTAATTTATGGCAACTATCAAATACTTACTTCAAGGTAAGACCAGTCAATCTGAAATCTACCTAAGACTATCTCTAAACAGGAAGCAAGTCTACAAACGTAAAACAGGTTTAAGTATCGACTTCAAACATTGGAGTACAGACAAAGGATATCCAAAACAAACCGTTGCCGACAACAAAAAACTTACCGTAGATTTAAGGGATTTAGAAGTGAAAATTTTTAAAGACGTTAATGACGCAAGTACTAACGGAAAAATAATAACAAGTGATTGGTTAAAGTTTAGAATTGATTTGTTTTTCGAAAGAGTAAATCAAAACAACAAAATCGATCTCCTAACTGATTGCGTTCAATATGTTATTGACGAAGCTCCTAACATGCCAAATGGAAAAGGCAGTATTGGATTAAGCCCAAACACCATTAAAGGCTATACAAACATTAAAAACGTTATTAACAGGTATTCAAAAAGGAATATTGTAAAGACAATTGAAGTTAACAAAGAATGGATTGAAGACTTTTTTAAATGGTTAATTAAAAATCAAAAATACTCACATAACACCGCCGTTAAAAAAACCGACATTCTTAAATCTGCTCTTGAAGCATCAAAGAGAAACAACATACCAGTATCAAAAACTTATAGAGACGCAAGATTCAAAACGGTAAATACATACGATGAAGATACCGACGTAATAACATTATCCTTTGACGAATTAGATTCCATTGAAAAATTAGATCTTGAAAGTGACGCATTAAAAAACGCTCGAAAATGGCTACTTCTATCCTGTTACACAGGACAACGAGGAACGGCACTTACTACAAGGATTAAACAAGAAAACTTCGAACCCCATCGTGACTCATATAAGATTATTTACAAACAACTAAAGGGGAATAAAAAAGTAGTGATTCCAGTTTTACCAGTTGTAAAAGAGATATACGAAAACGGTTTACCTTATAGCGTAAGCACCCAAAAACTAAACAAGCATTTTAAGGCAATTTGTAAACTGGCTCAAATAGACGAACTTATATTAGGGAAGTTAAGAGACCCCAAAACAAAACGAAATGTAAAGAAGATAAGACCGAAATACGAATACATCGCTACTCATACAGGTCGAAGGTCTTTTGCAACAAACCACTTCAACAAGTTACCTCATCAAATAATAATGAAAGTAACTGGACACACCAACTACAACACATTTCTAAAATATATTCAAAAAAATAACGAAGACCATCTCGACACATTTTTAGAATACTACGAAAAAGAGGCATTAAAAAACAAAAAAAAATCGAATCTAACCGTGGTTAAAAATGCCGTAAATCAATAATCTATGAACGCTCTATTAGAAATTCAAAAAGCATTTGAACTAAGACATAAAGAAGGTTTGTCTCGTGAAATAATTGTCAATTTCATAAATGAATTATACGAACCTTACACACTTGTCTTTAACAATCATCAACACTATAAGGATTATAGGAGTAAATTACCCCGTTATAGCTATGAAGGTGAACGAAATGGAGCAAGTGAGACTAGATGGAATAAAAAGGGTATTATCTATGTTATCCCCGAACCCAAAGAAGGTGAACACAATAAAATAGAAGCTTTTTTTATAATAACAGATAAAAGAAATAAACTTCTTCAAATATTAGTATTACAACGTAAAATGTATAGTAAAGAAATCACCCATAAAGGACTGGGTGAATTCAATAAAATCAAAAACGAAATTGACCAACTATTTCATGATGTTTTAGATTTTAAAGAACTATCAATCTTAGACAAATATTTTACCAAAACGGGACAAATCGGACACAGAAAAAAAGAGGGAAACAAAAACGAATTATCATTAAATTTAAACACAGAAATAATAGAACACAATTTTTATTGTCAAGTAGGAGCATTATTTGCACAAGGAATAATTAACGAGATAAAAGATGAGTTTTATTACTTCGGAAAATGCTTTCCTAACCCAAACCAACTTTCTAAATATATAAAAGAAGATATTTTGACAACTGAAAAAAAAATACGTCAACTTATTTCCGACACGATAAATGACAGTTCAGGTCAAAAGAACATGTACAAAAGCAAAACGATGATGAAAAACACTATTGATTATTGTAATTACAAAGGTTTGAACATTATTGAAGAATTTTTAAATAAATATGAAAATTTAAAAAAGAACTAAAAAAGAACCAGTTCACACATTTAGTGACTTTTAATTTATCGCAGTTTTACCGAAGTATTAATCATAAAATATTTCGACAATGAAAACAATTCAGTTCGTCAACATCAGCCCAGAGCAAAACCAAAACGCCATTATAGAGGGCGTAAACAAAATTTTACAAGACTTCAAAAAACATTTTGAACAAAAGAGACCTGAAGTGTACTTAACACGAAAACAGGTATGTGAATTACTTCATGTTGACCAAAGCACCCTTCACAACTGGAAACACAAAGGAAGACTAAATCCTGTTTCTATTGGCGGTCGAATTTTATACCGTCGTTCAGACATTGAAGCAAAATTAGTAGAACTATAAAAAGACGCTCTACTCCACTTAATCTAATTCACAAACCAATAAGTATAGGCACAAAAAAAGGGAGGTGTTCAACGTCTCCCTTTATAGTTGTTCAAATGTAAGATACTACTGGCGACGCAATACCTATGCACAAATTTAACTAATTATGATTGATTATGTTAAACTAAAACTATTAGATGCCGACCTCAACAGGTTATTAAACTCAGACAGATTAGATTTTAAAGGAGATTATTCCGCAACTACTGGCGAAATCCAAGAAAACAAAGTAATTGCAACAATACATTTTTGTAAAATAAGCATCTATAAAAGTGGTACTGTCTTATTTAACGGGAGCATTCACAAAATGTATAATTCTATCAAAAGGATATTTGCACCGAATTACAATCCAACGAAAAAGAAGGCCTACAAAGGTTTTAACGGCAATCAAATGACTATTGATAAAATCACATTTGTTATTAATTACTTATCTGAACTTTTGTTTTGTAAACCCGAAAATATGATACTTAAATGTGTTGAGTTCGGTTCGAATTTGAATACAAATTTTGACCCCCAATTATTTCTAACAGGCTTGTTACATTATAAAGGAACTGGATTTGAACACCGTCTCAAAAAAAGGTTTTGGCAAATAGTAAAAAAAGACTTTAGAATTAAAATCTACAATAAGTCAAAACAGTACAGTATGAACAAACATACGTTGAGGTTTGAAGTAAATTTTTCACGAATGGACGTAATACACAAAATAGGCATCAACAGCATAGGAGACATAAACACAGATAGCCTTAACAACGTAATAGAGATACTTTTAAACAAACTTGATGCAATCCTATATTATGATAATACAATTAGAGAGAAAGAATTAACTAAGTCACAAAGAAAAAACTTAATCAAACAGAAAAACGACCGCTATTGGTTAGAAGATTTACCACCAAATAAAAGACATGAACCGAAACAGAAATTAACTAAAATCATTTCAAATCATTCAGACAATTTAAAGAGCCAAATTAGAAATGGAATAATAAAAACAGGGTAATAAATACACATTCAAGTATAGACGTAAACACTACCAAAAACAAACCAAAGAACTTGCCTTGTTACTGGGGTTTATATTTCGATACAGAAAATTCACTTTACCAAATAATTGTTATACAGCAATAATTTTATCAACTCTGTATTTTTCAAAGATACAAATACGACACATAACTCTATAAAGCTTTACGTATATTTAAACTCTTTAGTTTCCACATATAAACCAAGTAAAGAAAAATCAGACAGCCATTACTGACTGCCTATCTTTAATTGGGGTAATTCCAAATAATAATTATTTTTTGATAAATCTTATTGCTCCAACATCTCCATTATTACCATGAACTTTTAATAAGTATATGCCATTATTTAGAGTGCTAGTATTAATTTGCAATTGTATACTCTCTAAAACTTTCTGACCTATATAATTATATACTTCAACTTTTTCTATTGGTTCATGACTACCTATATATAAATTATTTTTTGTTGGGTTAGGATATAACTGAATATCAAATTCTTTTTCTTGATACTCATCTATAGCTAAAGTTGCACAAGTAGCTGTTCCGTTTGGATTCTCTCCTAACGCTTTTACATAATCATATATTTCATAGATAATATCCATATTTTCAGCTTCACCATTTGTTATTAAAGCTATCCCTATATTCTCATTGATATCTATATGCAATTCAGAAAACACGCCACTATCATTACCTCCATGCCCCCAAAACATATCATAATACCCCCCAGTGGAACTATAGGATGGTTCATTATACCATACCAAACCTTGTTCTCCCCACCATTCGTTTCTTTGTGGTGATAAAACTTCTGTGACTGTACTATTACTTAATAATTGACCAGCATCATACTCTCCATTTTGTATATAAGTAATTAGGAAACTTGATAAATCATTAATAGATGTTCTTAATTGACCATCTGGATAATCTGGATACCCATAATGATTATAAGCTGAATAACCAAAACCAGTCCATTCATAAGGTTTAGCTACATTATTGACATCCAAACCAGACAAAAACCATGATGTATTTGTCATGCATAATTCATCAAAAACATTAGCTTTACAATATTGGTCAAATGACATTCCTGATAGAATTTCAACTAGATAACCACATAAGGCAATTGCCATATTACAATAATTATATGCTACATCTGGCGCATAATTATAAAAATTATTTGCACTGTCATAATCACTGCCTGATACATTAAAATAGTTTGCTATTACTTGTGCTAAACTTGTTGGGTGGTCACCATCTACATAATATGTAGATAGAACTGTCCAATTGTCTCTAAGTGATGAACTATGCGTTAATAACATTCTAAATGTTATTATATCGGTTGGATAATTTGGATTTACTATTTGAAAAGGTAAATATGAATTTATATCGTCATCTAAATTAAAAAGACCTGAATCATATAATTTCATCAATGCTGTACATGTAATTAATTTTGAGGTTGATGCAACCATAAAACTAGTGTCATCAGTAACAAGAATATTATTATCTATATCAGCATAACCGTACGATTTTAACCAAACAATTTCTCCATTTTTAATCCCAACTGTAGATGCTCCAGGTATATTTAATTCAAGCATCTTATTTGTAATAAAATTATCTAATGTTACACTCGGGTTAGGGTTTTGAGAAAATACATAAAATGATAGTAGTAAAAATTGAATTATTAGAAGTGTCTTTCTTTTATACATTTAGTTTTGGTTTAGTTACAATTATAAGAATCTTAATACTGAATTCCCCTGCTACTTTATTAAAAAAAGAGAGTGAAAGAGAAAGTATAGTTTTAATAACCTGAAAAACAGCAAGGCGATTACCTTTATTTTAAATTAATTTTTCTATTCATAAACTCTACAGATAAGTCAAAGTGATCCAACCCTTTCCTAACAGCAGATCTAATCAATTAGAGTTGTGTCATAAAAAGATAAATAGTCATTTAACTGCTTTAATATCATCCAAAACCCTATATACACTACTTGTTCCAACCTCGGAATATTTTTGTTATGGCTTAATGGTTACTACCCGTTAATAATTTAAAAAAAAAAGCAAATAAAGCACAAACTATTTTTATCTAGTTTGCACTTACACTTGACTAAAACAGCCTCTCTTCTTCGGGTAAAATTTTTAATTTTTCACTAATTGTTTTATAGAAAATTTTCCATCTGTTCTATAAACTTTAAATATATATAAACCAGTTTCAAAATTCTTAATATCTATATATTTATTAATCGTTATTAATATTTTTCTTCCCAAATAATCGTAGATTTCAACTTTTCCTATAGCCTTATCAGACATAATTTTTACTACGTCACTTGCAGGGTTTGGATACAGCTTTATTGAATTACTAAATTCATAGTCGTTTAACGATAAAACTGATTGCACTTTTGTTTGCGCTATATTAGTTATAATAGCTGGATTGTAATCAAAATAAATCTCAGCTTTATTTTCAAAAGTGTCATTCTCTACAAGTGTTGATAGTGTCTTAATTTTGAAAGAAATATATCCATCATTTGTAGCGTCATCAAACGGGAAATTGACATTTTCAAAAATGAATTCTACAATATTAGTATCTCGAATTTTAGTTACAAAATCATGACTACCTTTTAAAACAGTTAATGAATTCATATCATATTTAGCAGTGTCAATAACATCTTTTACAACAATATTTACCGCACTTGCTGTTCCGTTGTTTTCAAAACGAATCATGTAGGTAACATAATCTCCTACTTCTGACGGTAGTATAGTTTTTCCTTCCAAACAAGTTTTATCATTTGGATCGTAACTATTTACTACCGTTTGATTTAGCTCAGAAGTGTTATTTTCTGGTGTTTCATCACTTACAGCTGAATTTATTTCCACAACATAATTTAATATATCTCCGTTGTTTAAGGGGAAGTTAGGGTCAGTTGGTGTGTTTGCATTTACCGTTAATAAGATTTCTCTTTTTTCAAATGGCTTAAGGTTTGTATAATTCCAAATTAACTCACCTGTATTTACAGTGTCAACATTTGGAGTAGCATTTACATAATCTACTAAATCATCATTAAAGGATAAATTTATATCACCAGATAAAGTTGTTGTTCCGTTATTTTGATAAATAATTGAATATGTAGTATCAAACCCAGGACGTGCTAATTCTAATGGTAAAATAGAAATTTCTAAATCATTATATATTCCATTTGGAGTAACACAAAAATCTTGAACATATGGGCTAGCATCCGATGGGAAGTTTACTGTGAAAATACTAGGTGAAACAGAAAAATAAGAGTTTAATACAGGTGTAACAGTATAAACCCCTTCTGGAACAAAGATTGAGTAATCCCCAGAATTATTAGAAACATAATTTCCTGAAGCAGCACCATTATCAACAATGAAATTCAGGTTTGGAATAATTGAGTCATTTATATCACAACCGTCGTTGTTTGCATCATATGTACTTTGTCCCTGAATAACATAATTTCCTCCGCCTGGTACAAATGTACAATAGGAATTTACTCTGTCAAGATATGTAAAAGGGGAAACATTGTTTGTAATTGCCCATCCACTAGCAACATTTTCAACCTGAGAGTCATCTGTGCAAATATACTCTAAGTTAGGGTTGTATGCTAGATAAAAATTACCCCCAGTCACCAACGAATCATTTCCGTTTTTAATAAACATTGATTCCAATTGATTTGATTGAACATTAAGTTTTTCTAATTGATAGTTACTCATCACATCAATAGTTGTTAAAAAGCAGTTTGAACAATTTAAATCCCATAACATTATATTTTGTGATACATCTAACGAAGATATACTTGTAAAAGAACAATTTAAAACAGTAAGTTGTGATAACTGAGAAACGTTAATGTTTAAAATATTGAAGTTATCACTACAATTCAAGCTATCTAATGATGTCATGTTAATTACCTCATTTATATTAGATAATCCGTTTGAACTACAATCTAAGCTAAATAAACTTGTTAAAGATTGGATGCCATTTAAACTTGTTAGACCATTTAAACTACAGTCTAGTGTATTTAAACTTATAAAATTCTCAATACCATCAATAGAGTTAACACCTTTGTCAGATATATTTAAATCAGTTATAACCTGTGCTTCATTTATCTCAATTTCATTATTAAAATTGGTGTCAATATTTGGGACGTGACTTAATAAAGCTGTTTTAAAAGCTGGGTCAGTAAAGATTATTTGTGAGTTAGACACCAAGGTAATAAACAAAAAAGCTAGGAGGTGGTAGGTTTTCTTCATAATATTTTTTTTAATTGAAAAGGTTAGTTAATATATTGTAATTACCCATCTCTATCAGTATTCTCTTTCGTTATAATAACAGTTCCAAGTAAACTACAAAAGATGAATCTGCAACTGATATGTCAGGCTATGTAGGTTCTACCTAATAAATGATTAATATTTCTGTCATTATAAAAAACATTAATTTTAGTTTGGAATTACATCTCCTTGATAGTAGTAGTTTGTGAAATGGATAAGAGGATTGGTTCCTAATTCATCGTAATAAGCTAAAAATCCTTTTAAAGGAAGTCCTAAATCATTAAATTCATAAGAATAATTCGTTCCTGAAGGGTCAGATAAATCAGATTGAATTACATTATTTTGAGAGAATAGAATGTTAAACTTTCCATCATTTACAGTAAAAGGCTGATCAAAAAAACCAATGGCATAATTTAAATTTGTAGCGTTATTATATAATGGGTTTATATTTTCATCGTAATAATTATATATAGGATCCCAACTACCATGAGATACTATGTTTTGTCCATCATGCCATAATGACCGTAATGTGTCTGTACACCCACCATACTCGGTGATTATTGTGTCTATAGTTTGGTTATAAACTTTTATTCCATCATGCATACATAGTTGTATGAAACCATTATGGTCATAATACTTATTAAAATAAGTTTCATACTCAATTATAGTGTCCCCATTGTCTGTGTATGTGTATGAGCTTTCCCCAGGGTTTAAAGTAGGATAGTAATAATCATCATTAAGATTGTAGGTGTACTCAATGTCATTTACGTGTGTTATTCTGTTATCATTGTTATATTCTACATTCTGAGAAATAAGAGTATTTCCTAAATTATCTTTTCGGTTAATATTAATAAGTTTATTACCTGAATCAAAAACATAATATTCAATATATTCGGAGGTGATAATTTTTGAAAGAACACCTCTATTGTCAAAAATGTATTTTGCCGTAATATTTCCATTAGAATTTACTCTATGATATTCAGCTATTTTAGTTGGGTCAATTTGTTGATTACCTTGTTGAATGTCTTGCTGACAGTCATCATCATTTTGACAGCTAAATAGAGAAAGGCTAATAATAGCTAATAAAAAAATATTTTTCATACTTATAAAATGTTACTTATAATTAGAACGAAACAACAAACAAATACCCTACTACTACAAAACAATTTCATTACGAATTAAAGGAGTATTTAATTGTTTTAATAAAAATGAGAAATATTATATAAAACAAAGAAAACATTTAATGTATGGCAGGTATCAATTATTAAATGGTAGTGCCACGAAAATATTTCCTGTTTTAAACATTATATATTGTTAAATATTTAATCGTGCTAAAACTAAAAAAGCCCGAATTATATATAATTCGGGCTTTTTAAAAATTTAATAATAGTACTCTTATATTGATTGTAATTTTTACTGACTACAATTACCATCTATAATATCTTGTACTGTTGGGTTATAAGCATTATTGGCTATATTAACGGCTCCATAACTCCCATTAGTAAATAAATTTTGTAAGGCACATAAATTTGTAAGGTTTGTATTCTCTGCAACATAAACCGCCCCATTGACATACGCAGTACCAATAAAAACTCCTCCACTAATTTCTGTTAATGAATTTAAACCACTTAAACTAACTAAGTTATTAGTGTTACCAATAGTCAAATGCCCTCCTATATAACTGAGATTATTTAAACCATCTAAATTTAAAATATCAGCATATCCTATTGTAACATGTCCATTAATAGAATTTAAGCCCTCCAACCCCTCTAAAGAGCTTAATAAAGGCATTAGGACTATACTGAACTCCCCTAAATAAGATAAATTCTCTAACCCTTGAAGATTAGATATCGGTATACCATCTAAACGCAAACTTCCTAAAGAATTTAAGCTACTCAATCCATTCAAAGAATTAATTGCTGCAACTTCAATATCTAACTTTCCACCTATTGTTGTTAAATTTTCTAACCCATCCAATGATGTGAGGCCATTTATATCATAAAAAGAAATATCACCTGTTACCTCTGTTAAAGTACTTAGAGCACTTAAATCTGTTATATCATAAGAATAATCGTCTGTGTAATTATCCCTAAACCTAATATTACCATTAATTTTTTCATACCCATACAGTCCAAAATAATTTATCTCTTTTGTTGAAAAAAAAGAGATATTCCCATTATAAACTGATGCATTTTGTGTACAGGTTAGTATGCTTCCTAAATCAGTCGCTCCTGAAGTTAAATTCAAAGGGGTTATGTCTGTACTATACCCTCCTTGAGTATCAAAAAACATAATACTATAATCATTATTACTACAATAAGAAAAATTGTAATCAATTGTTCCGTTAATTATTGGTACAAAAATGTACTTATTAATATTCCCTACATCAATATTATTAAATATAACTGCATAACCATTATTAACCATTGTGCTTGCACAAGTTTCTATACCTGCAGTAATATTGGTTTCTATAATATCCGAAAAAGAAGGAACTATAATTTCAATAGTTGTATCGTTAGAGTATGGGCCAACTATTTCTTCGTATAACACATTTTGCATACAATCAGAATACACTTTTATAGTCACTTCTTCATTAGCTGGTAAAAACCCACATTCCTGCCCTTCTGAATTTGTGTAACTTCCAAAAAATTGTTGTCCTGCTAAATTTCTAATGATTTCAACATAATAATTAGCTAGTTCTGCATGACTTTTTAATTCAAAGCATACCTTTACATAATCTAAGGGTAAATCGCAATTCCACCAAGTAAAATGAGTTACTTCTGTTACATATTCATTCCCTATTTTTACTGCTTGCCCTTGCTCTTTCCAGTATCCAGTTACTTCATCAAAATACCATAAAGGTATCGTGTCTGGAGCATTTGGTGTACTTGCAGCTACGGGAAAAATTAATGTAGCCATACTACTTTCTGCAATATTTAATTGTTCACCTGCTGAAGAATATAAATCAACTCCTAACATTCCATAGGTTTCCATACCAGAAGCTGAACCACTTTCACGTTGCCCAAACAACATTCCAGGCATTTGAGTAAACGTTTCTTGTTGGTTCGGTTCTAAATAATGTAATGACACTTGTACTTCTCCGTTATAAGGATTACCTGAAGCATCTATAAAATCTCCTTGAAATTGTACCTTAGCTCCGTTTGGCAAAGAAACTTCAGAAGCTTCTCCAGAACCTACCATTCCAACTATATTCTTCTCTAATAAAGTAATTTGTACATCATTAGTTCCATTTGGTGTAGGAACTAATGATCTACTACCTTGAATATATCCGTTTTTAGTTGCTTTTATAAAAGCAAACTTTTCATATACGGAAGTATTATTTAATACAAATACTCCATTATGATCCGTCATAGTTGTTTGATTACCAATAGCAACTTGAACATCTTTTAATTTATTTCCTGCTTTATTTACAATACGCCCAATAAAATTAGCTTCAACAGAATTTCCAAAATGAACTGTAGCGAATTGTTCATCAGTAATATCAACTGCCGTAATTACTATAGTTGGATTTGTAAAATCATCATCATTTTGGCAACCATACAGAGTAAGGCCAATGATAATTATGAAAGTTATTTTTTTCATATTCATAAGTGTTAGTTATAATTAAAACGAAACAACAAACAAATACCCTACTACTACAAAATAGTTTTTAATGATTTAATCATGTGGGTTATTAAATTGTTTTAATATATATGAGAAATCTTATATAAAACAAAGAAAACATTTAACGTATGACAGATATCAATTATTAAATGGTAGTGCTGTGAAAATATTTCCCTGTTTTAAACATTATATATTGTTAAATATTTAATCGTGCTAAAACTAAAAAAGCTCTAATTATAACTAATTAGAGCTTTAAAAACATTAAGATTAATCGTTATACTATTGATAAATTAATTTCCTTACTTCTTGTTTTTCTCCAATTTGAATTTTCATAAAGTACATCCCTTTAGAATGATTAGAAATATCTATGTCATTAGTTAAGCCAACACCTTCATTTCTATAAATGACTATACCATTCATATTTATTATTTCTACTACAGAAGTCAATTCTTCTTGTTTTAGTCTAGTGCTAATTGAACTTATTTTAATAGTAAACTTACCCGATGTTGATGGGTTAGGGTAAACAGAAATTGACTCTTTTAATTTATTTACACCCTTAATAGGGGGGTTGGTATTGTTTAACCTTCCAAAGCCAATACCGACTAAATCCTTTTGACAATTAAATTTAGTTAAAAAACCATCATAACCACCCATGTAATCGCCTTGAACAGCATGATTAGTTTCAAAATTGCCACTTTCTGTTCTACCCCCAACGTATAAAGAGTTTGTTTGGTCATGATACATTACAACAGAACCGTACTCATCTTCATTTCCTCCAAATTTTGTAAACCAATATACACTTGGGGCTACTGAATTAGCATCCTTCAATTTATAAACAATTGCATCAGTAGTATTTTCATCTCCACTTGTTGATGATACATAGCTCCCTAGTGGCGGGTTATAATTGATATTTTTCTTCCCAAAACCTTTAATATAAATATTATTTTGGTTATCTACATCTAAGGCGTGAAATAAAAGTGCACTTTCATAATTTTGAGCATAATTTAATACGCCATTATTTTTAATACTTATTAGTAAGCCTTCATAAACTTCATTGCTACTTACAGATCCATTACCTGCTATTAGAACATTGTCTTTTCTGTCAATAATCACATCATAAGAATTTTCACTTACCCCAGATCTACCGTAAAAAGTATACCAGTCTAAATCTCCATCTGAAGACTTCAATTTAGCTACTAATATATCTTTTCCATTTCCTATTGATTTAGGAGTTTTCCTTTTGTCCGTAATTAGTACGTCACTTAAATCATATAGACCCAAACCAGCAGTATTAGATATTACATATGGTTGGCCATTTGAATCAGTATCAACCCCCCAACTACTATCACTCCCAGAAGATAGGTAAGTACTCCATTCAACTATAGCTCCTTGTTTTGGGGAGTCTGTTAATTTTATACAATAGGCTGCTGCTGTTGCCTTTCCATATATTGTTGGTGATTTTGATGATTCATAATTCGCTAATGGATCATTAGAATTTATAGACCTTAAAGTACCCGATATGTATATGTCATTACCATAAACTGCTAAACCTTCCGCAGAAATTGCACCATCAATTTCAATCACTTTTACCCAATCAACAAGTCCTAATTCTTGATGTATCTTAGCTACAAATGCTTTATTATCTGTAGTTGCCCCAGCAACATATGTAGAAAGTGTATTTTTTCTATTCTTTATTTTACAAATAACTCCATTCAAACCATCAATCGGTGTTGACCAAATTGGTATGCCACGAGTATTAAACTTAGTTACAAATGGTGTTGGACCATTTATTAGGCTCAATATTTCACCATTTATGTCATCATACGTTTGTCCTGCAACATACGGATTTCCCAAATCATCCGTATCACCATACATTAATTTTTGAGCGCCACCACCACCCCAAAAAGTAGACCATTGAGGATTGATGCTTAGGTCAGCATTTACAACATGAGGGAGAGATATAAATGTATTATTCATTCCTATAGTATACTCTAATGTATATGTTCCTGGACTATAAATACTAATACACTCTCCCGAACCTACCTGATCGTTATTTTCATTATACCATTTATATGATACAGCTGAAGAAGGTATTGGAACAAATGCATCCGCACATAGTTCTATAGAGTTAAATCCACAAATTTCTGTTTCTCCAGTAATATTAACATCAGGTTTTTTTAAGCATATTGGTTTTTTGATAATAGTTTTACAACCTGAACCATCCGTAATTGTTAAAGTTATAATATATACATCTTCTTCTGTTTGTCCATTATATGGGCTTGGGCTTAAGCTTGGGACAGGATTAGTACTTGTTTCTATAATATCATTTCCAAAATCCCATTCATACTCTACTGTACCATCACCAACCATATTTTCTGTTTCAATAGTAAAAATTTTCCCACATTCTATAACTTGATTAATTGCAAAATCTGGATTAACTCCTACTGTTGAGCTAACCCACTGAGTAGCTGCTGCTACAGCTGCTTCTGCATCAACTAGCCCATATCCTGTTTCTATGTTCCAACTTCCGTTAGTTCTACCTAAAGTTGTAGAATAGCTGTAATTTGGCAATTTTTTTACAGAGCTTTCTATTATCTTTTTTACTTCATTAAAGGGTATATTATCATTTACAGACAATACCAATGCTGCTATTCCTGATACAAAAGGTGCAGCAAATGAAGTTCCATTTACATTTGCTTTCTCAGCATGTCTTGTAGTAGTATTTACATCAGTTCCAGGGGCAATAACATCTACTCTCCCTCCTAAAAACGATGAATTGGCATTCCTTAGTCCGTTACTCATTAAATTTCCTACTGCAATAACATCTGTACGATTTGCTGGCCAATAAACATTATTATGCCCGCTATTACCTGCTGCTGCTACCACAACACAACCAAGCCCTCCCCTACCTTGTGTAATTGCATTGTTTATAGCTTCCTTCACCATTAATGGACCATCTTGCCCAACTGATCCAAGTGAAAGATTTATTACTGAAGCTCCATTTACCCACGCAAAGTTTATTCCATCTGCAAATAAACTTTCCCAGTTATTTCCAATTGTAGAGCTTTCAAGCTTATAATCTGGCGCATCAAGAAGGTCTAAACTGATTGGCATAATTGGTGAGTTAGGAGATACGCCAGCTATAGAATAATTATTATTATGTTCCGCCCCAATTATCCCCATTACACAAGTTGCATGAGTACTACCTAAACTATTAGGATAAACTTCAACTACTGGGTTTGGTGTAGTATTATTATATGTACCTGAAGTAGCATCATAACTAAGTGGATGTATATTATTTAAATCCTGATGATCTAAATCAAAACCCTCATCTATTACCGCAACAGTTATGCAACTACTCCCTTTAGTATATTCCCAAGCCTCACAGGCATTAATGTCTATATCAGAATCTTGGTTCATCCCCCAATTAGCATAGTTATCACTTGTAGGGCAATTAGAGCTATTTAATAACATTAACATCTTGTTTTCAAGAGCTGGTTCAACTGCCTTAAACTGCTTACTGTTATAAAAAAAATTAGATATCTCTAATGCATTACCTTTAGATTTTTTTGAACAATAAATTGTATACCATAATGGCATGTATTTATTATTATCTACAATATCTACTTTAAACTCTTTTGTAATCTGCTTTAGCTTTACAACATCATCTGGTGTATTAAGTTTTACATAAAAAAGGTGTGTTAATCCAATTTCTTTATTTTTCTCATCCTTAAAATACGATATTTCATAAGTTATAAAGTTTAGAGAACTTAATGACACATTAGACAAGTTATCAGATTCAATAATTGCATATGCTTCTATTTTAGAGTTATCAGAAGCGTTTGTATTAGACATAGTTTTATTAAGTCCAAACGAAATTATATTTAAGTCTGGAAGTAATAATTTACTTCTTAACTCCTCTTTGCTATTAATGCCTTTAAGTAGAATGTATTTTTTTGTTTTTACTTCATTAAAGGTATCTACTTTGCTAAAATCCCAATACAGATTATTTTTTTCTTGAGCATTTAAACTCAATCCAAAAAAAGCAAAAATTACTGTTAGGTATAAAATTTTTCTCATTTTTTTTTAAATATATTTTTTTTCAAAAATGAAGCTACATTGATTAGAAAAAAAAAAAAATGAGCAAATGGTAAATTCAGATTATCTAATGGTAGATACAAACTTAAGTTTAGATGTAATTTTCTATAAACTCTTTTTTTCTGTATCTAGATACTTTTACAACCTCATCATTAATCATTGTAACAAATCCTCCATCACCCTTAGTATATTTAACAATACAATTTAAGTTTATAATAGCCGATTTATGAACTCTAAAAAAATTATTTTCTAAAAGTAAATCCTCATACTCTTTTAAGGTTTTACTAACTAAAAGTGTTTTTTTATCTTTAAAAAAAAACACTGTGTAATTCCCATCTCCTTTTAACAGTATAATATCTGATAAATTAACTTTTATATAATTTTCTCTACTTTGAAGAATAATGCTCTTAATTTTCTCATTACCGCCAACTGTATTTAATAACGAATCAATTCTAATTCTATCATAAGTATCTTTATTATTTTGAGCTTTTAAAATGGAATCTTTAAGTTCATTAGTATTTATAGGTTTTAAAATATAATCTAAAGCTGAAAATTTTATTGCTTTAATTGCATATTGATCATAAGCAGTTATGAATACAACTTGAAAATTAATTTTATCAAACATGTTTAGCAAGTCAAAACCGTTTTTTCGAGGCATTTCAATATCTAAAAATATTAAATCTGGCTTATGTTTATTAATTAACTGATAACCTTCAGTTACATTATCAGCAGATGCAATAACATGAACATTATTAGATACTTTTTTTATTAAGCTAATTAAAGTTTTTCTAGCATACAATTCATCATCTATTATTATAACTTTCAACATAACTATCCTATCTTTATTTCTATTCTTGTACCAATTGCTCTATTATCCTCATCCTTTAAATCAATAATAGTCACCCCCATATTTTCATTAAAAGTATTATTCATTAACCTTAACCTCTCTTTAGTAATATCCATACCAAAAGACTTATGTTTTGTTTTATAATTACTCTTAATCTCTTCCGCTTTAGCCCTTCCTATCCCATCATCTTCTACATAACAAATTAAGCCACGTTTACTTAATTTTATTCCAACTATGATTTTCCCATTATTCTTTTTATTTGAAATCCCGTGCCAAATAGCATTTTCAACATAGGGCTGCAAAATCATAGATGGCATTCTTTGATAATTAGGGTTAATGTCATCAGACACTATTATTTCATACGAGAACTTATTATCTAAGCGCATTTGTTCTATTTCTAGATATAATTTTAATGCCTCTAATTCTTGTTGTACTGAAATTTTTTCTTCAGATGAATTATATAATATCATCCGTACCAATTTTGAATACCTTGAAATAAAATCTAAAGCTTCATCTGGCTTATTCTCTAGAATAAAATATTGAATAGAATTCATTGTATTAAAAGAAAAGTGAGGGTTCATTTGTGCTCTCAACGACTTTAATTCAAACTCTATTAATTTACTTTTAATTTTGTTTTGTCTAAAGATATACCTGACTATTAAAAACGTAATTATTAAGAATAAAACCGTTGCTATAAAAATAAACCACCAAGTAACCCAAAATGGTGGACTTATTACAAAATAAATTCTTTTTATTTCACTTTCAATACCTTTCTGAGTTATAGTTTTAATTTTAAAATCATATTCATTATACGGTAAATTTAAAAATGTGATTGTTGAGTTTTTTGTTTCTACCCAAGTTTTTCCATTATCTAAAGAATAATTATATTTTAACCCCTTAGGGTTTGGGTAATATATTCCTTCAAAAGTAATTTCTATATTATTTTGATCGTAACTAAATAGCAGTTTATCATTAATATTTATTTCTTTTTTATTATTTAAAAATTTAGAAAAATAAATAGTTGGTTGAGTCGTATTTGCCTTATAATCTTTCTGTAGTTTATATAACCTTTTATTTGTTAAAACATATAATGTATCGTTTAAATATTGGATATCATTAATCTGTTTTGATAAGACTCCATCTTCAATACCAATGTTATATATCTTATATATCAACGGATTAAAAGATGTAAAATTTACTTTACTTAAACCTGAATTACTCGATACCCAAATATTATTTTCTTCATCAGTAACAATTTTTGAGAGAGAATTACTTATTAACCCTTCCTTTTTACTAATTTGACATATCACATTTCCTTGCTTAATTAGTAACCCATTACCTCTTGTAGCAACTAACACATTGTTTTTCAATAATTCGATATGATTTACTCTACTTTTTAAAATATTATTACCTTCTATTTTTAATTGTTTTTTTTCATTTAATGATAAAGCAAATAAACCAGACATGCCTCCTACCCAAATTGTATCTCCTTGTTGTTTTAACGCTATTAATCTTTTCGCTTTATTTAATGTTACCAAATGTTTACCTCCATAAATAACCCTATTACCATTACAACTTATTAATGTTTCAGAATCATTAAATTTAATATTACAATAACCATAAAACCCATCTAAAACATCATCAAATACTCTGTTATTTTTTTTTAAAAAATCATTTGTCTTCTTTTTTATGATACTCTTACCAGTACTATCTATGATTATTCCAGTATTTAATGATTGTATATAAAAACGATCTTTTGAATAAATTATATTCTCTACCGCACTACTAGTATTTGCTATTTTCACAATCTTTTCCCCATTAATTATGTATACATCTCTATAAGAATCTACAATCACATCTAGTTTTCCGTTTGTTGCATATTTTTTTAGCCCAATTTGTGAAATTGGCATATTTTTAAACTTAACTTCTGAATTAATAAAATATAAAACACCTTTGTTTAATGTAGTAACCCATAACCCTCCAAAAGAATCTCTAATTATACTTGATGGTATATAGCCATTAAGTATAAATTCATTAAGCTTATTATAAGGTTTTTTTACGTCATATTGATTTATATACCCATCTGACACCGTTACATAAAATGTTGAATCTATCTTACCAATACCAGTATAATAGCTTGAAGATTTTAATACTTTATTTTTTTTAAAAATTTTATTTTCTTTATTATAAAACCATAATTCTTTCTTATATATTTCTCCTAGCCGGACAATAATGCTATCAGCAATCATTGCATTATATTTACATTTAGCTTTTTTAAAAAAATCTTTAAAACTATTTATACTAAAATTGAAACGATCTCTTGTCAGAATTTTCAAACTTCCCTTAATGATATCATTATCCTCTATACTAAAAGAAAGAAATACTCCAAAAAATTCACTCCTGTTTAAGTCAGTTTTCACTTGTAAAAAAACTTTATCTTCTTTGGTTACATATATTGATGAAATCATTTTAAATTTTTCTAATTCATCAGTTTTTAATAAATAGAAACTTCCATTTAAATAGAACCCAATTTTTGCATTAAACGTAAAAAACCATATTCTTCCTTTATGATCTTCATAAAAATTGAATATAGTGTTGTCAGGTAAACCATCATCTGTTGTAAACACTTCAAAATTAACCCCGTTATACCTAGCCACTCCTCTATCAGTAGCAATCCAAATATATCCTTTTGAGTCTTCAAAGACCTCATATGTCTCATTACTAGGCAAGCCATCTTCAATAGTAAATTTTACATCAGGTGTTATCTCTTGTGAAAAAGAGATGTTATAGAGGAATATAACTAATAGTAAAATTTTTAATTTCTTCATTTAATACTATAGAAAAAGTTTTTTTAACTCAAATAAACATTAATTAACTTACTTAATTTTATTTGTTTAAGTACCTAGGATTTTAATTACCTCAACTTGGGCTTATGAAATTTTAAATTGAGTTATAATTAAATATACAACAAGCAAACCTAAAAAATATAATTTATTGATCTTTATCAATATATAAATGACATTCATTAATCTCCATTTACACCAAATAATTATTTAATGGACTATACCAGTTATTTAATGGTCTTTTTTTTAACACTCTCTATGAATATGTTTAATGTTTCTATTATCAATTAGAACTTTTTTTTCAAAAGACTAACATCATTGCTCAATTCAATACTTAAAACATAAAATCGGAATAACTTTATATATTTTTCCGCTTAATATACCAGACAATAAACAAACCTTACCATTAAATAATTAACATTTGTATAGAATGAATCTTATTCTACATTTGATCAAATTCTTATAAACTCAATATATATTCTTACTTTATGAAAAAACTCGTATTTAACTTAGCGTTACTATTTAGTTCTATAGCAATTGCTCAAACTATTCAATTTGAAGAAACCTCACCTTTACCAAACAATGTTAATTTTGAAGGGCTTACAAATAGCTCTTTAGCTATAGCTGATATTGATGGTGATAATGATCAAGATCTATTAATTACTGGTCGAAACTCTTCTAATGTTAAAAAATCAAACTTATATATTAACGATGGTTTTGGTGGATATACATTGGCTACTAATACCCCTTTTGATGGAGTTATGCTTAGTGATGTAGCATTTAGTGATGTAGACGGTGATAATGATCAAGATTTGTTAATTACAGGATATAGTTCTTCAAATTATAATATTTCAAAATTATACCTTAATAATGGAATAGGTCTTTTTACTTTAGCTATTAATACACCTTTTGAAGCAGTTAGACAATCTTCTATTGCGTTTGCAGATATTGATGAGGATAACGATCAAGATCTATTAATTACAGGTTTTAATCAACAAGGCAAATCAGTATCCAACCTCTACATTAATGATGGATTAGGAAACTATTCATTAGTTACAAATACTCCTTTTACAAGTGTTCATAATAGTTCAGTTGCATTTTCTGACATTGATGGAGATAATGATCAAGATGTTATAATTTCTGGACTTAGCAGTTCCAATTATCCGGTAACAAAATTATACTCTAACGATGGGGTAGGCAATTTTAATTTAACAAATAATTCTTTTATAGGTGTACAAAATGGTTCTATTAAATTTTCTGACATAGATGGAGATAAAGATCAAGATTTATTAATTACAGGTTTAAATAGTTCTAGTATAGCAAAACTTTATAAAAACGACGGAGTTGGTAACTACCAAGAGATAAATTCCCAAATTGAAGGGGTACAATATAGCTCCGTTGCGTTTTCAGATATAGATGGAGATAATGATCAAGATGTATTGATTTCAGGTCGAAATAATTCTAATCAACCTTCATCAAGATTATACCTCAATAATGATGGGGGGGGAAATTATACTTTAAACTCTTCAAGTTTTTACAATTGTCAAAATGGTGACATTGAGTTTTCTGATGTTGATGGAGATGAAGATGAAGATCTTATACTTATCGGCAACAATAACTCTAGCCAACGTGTTTCAAAACTTTATTTAAACAAAACTATCACTTGTACTCCAACTTGGGATGAAATTACTAAAGTAAATGAACCTAATGGGGCTGCTAACAGAAAAAATGGTTGGTCAACAGCTATTAGTGGTAACCGAGCTGTAGTAGGAAATTGGGCAGGCTTACCTTTAGTTTATGTCTATGAATTAGAAAATGGAGCTTGGCAATACAAAACCACCTTACAATCAAGCACAAACGGTGGTGGTTGGTTTGGTTATTCAGTAGACATAAGTGGCGATTATATTATTGTAGGTTCAAATTATGATGCCCCAAATGGAGCTTACTCAGGGTCGGCTTATGTTTACCATTGGAATGGAACAGACTGGTCTGAAGAAACAAAATTAATACCTTTAGATGGAGCAACTGGTGACCAGTTTGGAAGAGCAGTTGCAATTGAAGAAAATAAAGTTATAATTGGTAGTTCTTTAGACGATGATAATGGTTCTAATTCTGGGTCGGCTTATATTTTTGAATTTGATGGTAATAATTGGAATGAAACTTCAAAACTAACCGCTAATGATGCTGCCGCTAATGACGCCTTTGGAAAATCTGTAGCCGTTAATGGTAATTATGCAGTAATTGGTGCTTCAGGTAGTGATAATGGCTCCCCTGATACTGGCTCAGCATATGTATATAAAAAAGATAGTAATGGAAATTGGCTACAAGAAATTGAATTAATCGCCAATGATGCCCATTATAGAGATTACTTTGGAGGATCTGTAGATATTGATAATAATAATATTGTTATTGGAGCAAATGCCAATGATGATTCAGGAGTTAGCTCAGGGGCTGCATACATTTATGATCTAGCCACTTTTAGTGAGATAAAAATATTAGCTAGTGACGCTAATGCTGGTGATTTATTTGGTGCTGCTGTAACTATAAATAATGATAGAGCCATAATTGGCGCTTATGGTTATGATAATACTTACACCAACCAAGGAGCTGCTTATGTATTCGATTATAATGGTAGTACTTGGGAAGAAACGGCTATTATTTCTTCTAATAGAGGAAACACAGATGCTAGATTTGGTATTTCTGTAGCTATGTCTGATGATAATATTGTTGTAGGCTCCTATGGTGATGATGTGTTTGGGTCGTATTCTGGTACTACTTACTTTTTTCAAAACAGTTGTAGTAGTCTATCAACGGAAAGAAGTTCATCAAATAACCTAGTTAAAAATAATGTTACAGCTATTGAGTCAGTTGAAAAAACTTCTTTAAAAATGAAAGAAGAAGTTACCATCTACCCTAACCCAAGCTCAAATGGAGTTTTGAATATTGTTTTACAAGAAAAACCTAAAACCTTAGCTTATATTACAGTAACAGATATGTTAGGAAATGTGGTACTTAAAAAGGAAGGTAATAACTCAAAGATTAAATTGAATATTGTTAACCAAAGTACAGGTGTCTATTTTGTTAAAATTCAGAATGGAGAAAACCTAACTGTAAAGCGAGTAGTTATTAGATAAAAAACAATTCAATTATTGATGATAAAATATCCTGATTCCTTAATCAGGATATTTTTTTATTTTCTATAACAGAAAATAACTTCTAAGCACTTACAAAGGATGATCTTTATCAAGGTACAACTATTATAAAACACCTAATAAACTTACGTTGCTTCCTGTAATAAAAAACATAAATTAACCTCTACTGATAGGTTTTGAGCGGTAGCTATAAATAGATTATCGAAATCACCTACAATATTGTAGCCAAAAAAAAGCCTTTATCCTAAATAACAACTAAGAAAATTCAATCTAAATAATTTAACAAAATAACTCAATAAAGGTTTTTAAAAAATAATGCGTTTACTATTATTGATTCAATATCTTTGATACTGGAATAAAACCATAAATTGACATATCGCATTAAGTAGCGTAATCGTATTCTCTTTTCAAGAAATCGCCAATTTCAAAAAACAAACGAAAGAATACAGATATATCGTTACGTCCGATTGGGCGTGACTGTTCTGTATGAAATTTGGGTGTTTGGCGATACCTTTGAAAAGTACGGTTCAGTTTCACGCCTTTTTTATTCACAAATGTTTTATTCGGAACTGGTAAACAATAATAAATTATTAAATGAAAAAAATATTATTATTTATTGCAGTAAGTGTATTAGTATTAACTTCAATACACGCACAAGAACAAAAGCCTTTAAAATTAAAAGGAGTAATAGTCGACAATCATTATCACGATGGATACTCTACTATCTGGTCAAAACCTATTCCTTTAGAACAAAAAAGTTTTGAAAATAGCGCGACAATTGTATCACATATGCGAATTGGTTTTAATATGAGAGTTATTGACGGCAAACAACACATATCTAACTTATTCATATTAAACGAATACAAGGCTGATAACTGGGTTTTCTTTGATGAAATCAGCTATTTATTTGGGAGTAAAAAAGAAGTGAAATACGGAAAAGGTGTTGTATTCAAGTATGATGGTGGCGACACTATAACAGATGTTAAAAATCATGGTATTGTAGAAACATCAATAAGTCGCGGAAATGAAGAAATCATAAAATACATATTAACTCACGATACAGGGTTAAATATAAGATACAAGAACACAAGAGACCGTAAATCTCGCTCAATACAAGTTCCAGGAGGAACTAAGAAATTTAAAAAACGTTTTCAAAAACTTATTGATGCGTATAACGCAGTAAACAAACACTATAAATTAGACGCTAGATTCTAAAATTAAGAGTTATTGAACCTGTATGTGGGGTATTTCTATACCTGTACACACACATAACAACAACTCGTTTATGTACTAATTGTAGTTTTTACAATTATATCCTATACAATTAAAATATTAAGACGGTTGACTAATAGTTGACTAAATATCGAAATCGAAAAACCATAACCCCTATAAATAAAAGGGTTACGGTTTTTATCAGTACTCGAGGCGGGAATCGAACCCGCACGACCGAAGTCACTGGATTTTGAATCCAGCGCGTCTACCAATTCCGCCACTCGAGCATTAATTGCAGACTGCAAAAATATAAAAATAATTAATCCCACACTATTTAATTTATAAAAGTTATGAATTAAAAAAGATACAATTTTTATGGCTTTGTGTTAAGGTATAAATTCTTATTTTTGCGCCACAACAACACAACTAAATAAAATACAATGTCTGAATCAACATTAGAACCAAAAATATTTGCTTGTTCACAAAGTAAAGATATCGCTGAAAGAATTGCAGCATCATTCGGAACAAAACTCGGAAACGTAATCAGATCTACTTATAGTGATGGTGAATTTCAACCTTCTTTTGAAGAATCAGTAAGAGGACGTAGAGTATTTTTGATAGGATCGACTCATCCATCTTCTGATAATCTGATGGAGATGTTAATGATGATAGACGCTGCAAAAAGAGCTTCTGCAAGACACATTACAGCAGTTTTACCTTACTACGGTTGGGCAAGGCAAGATCGTAAAGACAAACCTAGGGTTCCTATTACTGCAAAATTAGTAGCAAGTTTACTAGAAACTGCTGGAGCAACTCGTATTATTACAATGGACTTACATGCTGATCAAATTCAAGCATTCTTTGAAAAACCCGTTGATCATCTATTTGCTTCTACTATCTTTTTACCTCACGTAAAATCATTAAACTTAGATAACTTAACTATTGCTTCTCCAGATATGGGAGGATCTAAACGTGCGTATGCCTATGCAAAAGCATTAAAAAGTGATGTTGTTATATGTTACAAGCAGCGTGAAAAAGCAAATGTTATTTCACACATGGAATTGATTGGTGATGTAAAAGGGCAAAATGTAATATTAGTTGATGACATGGTAGATACTGCCGGAACATTAACTAAAGCTGCAGATATGATGATTGAAAGAGGTGCTATAAGTGTTAGAGCTATTTGTACACACGCTATATTATCTGGTAATGCATTTGAGCGTATAGAGAATTCTAAATTAGAAGAGTTAATTGTTACAGATTCTATTCCACATGAACGTACAAGTGATAAAATTAAAGTGGTTAGTTCTGCTAAATTATTCGCTGATGTTATGAAAAGCGTACACGAGAATAAATCAATTAGTGAAAAATTTATAATGTAAGCAGTATTGAGTAACAATTTACTATTCAAGTATTTTGCTATAGATAATAATTAACTTACATTTGCCGTCCCTTAAATTAAGGGATAATAATAATCATTTAAATATACAAAATGAAATCAATTACAATCAACGGATCACAAAGAGAAAGCGTAGGTAAAGTTTCTACTAAAGCCTTACGTAATGCTGGAATGGTACCTTGCGTAGTATAC
>Ga0105354_1000372_pt1 | contig 27780 bp, 25 predicted proteins | sample GOMGulsemesocosm_FD_83658 | JGI IMG/M metagenome (GOLD analysis project Ga0105354, IMG submission 83658) | Methane-oxidizing microbial communities from mesocosms in the Gulf of Mexico - GOM9B Gulf of Mexico | ecosystem: Environmental > Aquatic > Marine > Cold seeps | place: USA: Gulf of America...
AATTAAGAAAAGGTGTGGTTTTAATTTACCAAAAATTACTTAAAACTTTAGAGCAAAAAGGTCTTGAAGCTATAGATGTTAGAGCTGGCGATACATTTAATGCAGACAATCATGAAGCTATAACGCAAATTCCTGCGCCAACAGATGACATGAAAGGAAAAATTATAGATGTTATTGAAAAAGGTTACAAACTTGGAGACAAAGTCATTCGTTTTCCAAAAGTAGTTATTGGTCAATAATTAATCTTAATTAGAGAAAAATGAAAAAAGATTTTTACGAAATATTAGGACTTCAAAAAAACGCTACTCAAGCTGAAATTAAAAAAGCTTACAGAAAGAAAGCAATAGAGTTTCATCCAGATAAAAATCCGGATGATGCTAGTGCAGAAGCTAAATTTAAAGAAGCAGCAGAGGCTTACGAAGTTTTAAGCGACGAAAATAAAAAAGCACGTTACGATCAATTTGGGCACCAAGCATTTGAAGGTGGACAAGGTGGCGGCTACGGTGGCGGCGGAATGAATATGGATGACATATTTAGTCAGTTTGGTGATATTTTCGGCGGTGGCGGCGGATTTGGAGGTGGATTCTCTGGTTTTGGTGGTGGCGGACAACGCCAGCGTACCATAAAAGGAAGTAACTTAAGGATAAGAGTTACGCTAACCTTAGAAGAAATTGCTAATGGTGTAGAGAAAAAATTAAAAGTTAAACGTAAAGTTCAAGCTAGCGGTACCACTTATAAAACATGTTCTACATGTAATGGAGCTGGACAAGTCACTAAAATTACTAATACAATTTTAGGACGTATGCAAACTGCAGCAGCTTGTGGTACGTGCCAAGGTTCTGGTCAGATTATAGATAAAAAACCAGCCAATGCAGATGCTCAAGGTTTAACTTCAGAAGAAGAAACAGTTACAGTAAAAATCCCTGCAGGAGTTGTAGATGGTATGCAGCTTAAAGTTTCTGGAAAAGGAAACGCTGCACCAGGAAATGGTATTTCAGGTGATTTATTAGTTGTAATTCAAGAAGAAGATCATCCAAAATTGCAACGTGAAGGCGATAATTTACATTACGATTTATATGTGAGTTTACCAGATGCCATCTTAGGTGCTTCTCAAGATATAGAAACGGTTACAGGTAAAGTGCGTATTAAAATAGAACCAGGACTGCAGTCTGGAAAAATATTACGCTTACGTGGAAAAGGTATTCCAAGTATTAATGGATACGGTAAAGGAGATTTATTAGTCCATGTAAATGTTTGGACTCCAAAAACATTAAGCAAAGAACAAAAGCAATTTTTTGAATCTATTAGAGAAGACGAACATTTTTCGCCTAAACCAGAAGGTTCAGATAAATCTTTTTTTGAAAAAGTAAAAGATATGTTTTCTTAATAATTAGAAATGTTAAATCATTCGGTTTTTGTTTAACTATTTAGATTATTGCCTTTTTAGTTCAAGAAAAAATAGTATATTTGATGTATCATTAGTTTATTCTAATGGTAATTTTTCTTTTTCATAGCAATTTTTTCCCATCCTTAAGATTTATTTTAAGGGTGGGTTTTGTTTTTATACTACTATTAAAATATTACTAAAGCTTAGTTATAAACTATTAGTATAAGCTATATTTACACTACTATACTAAGTTACTATCAACCAATTATGAGTAAATTATTACAAGTAAAAAATGTTTCTAAATCTTTTGGAAATCATGTCGCTTTAAACAACGTGTCTTTGTCTATAGAAAAAGGTAAGATATTTGGTTTGTTAGGTCCTAATGGTGCTGGAAAAACAACACTAATTCGGATTATTAATCAAATTACAATTCCAGACTCAGGAACAGTTTTATTAGATGGCGAAAAATTGCAATCTCACCATATTCAAAATATTGGTTATTTGCCAGAAGAACGAGGACTTTATAAATCCATGAAAGTTGGAGAACAAGCGTTATACTTAGCGCAATTAAAAGGTTTAAGTAAAACAGAAGCAAAAAAACGCTTAAAAATTTGGTTTGAACGATTAGAAATTGGCGATTGGTGGGATAAAAAAATCCAAGAATTGTCTAAAGGTATGGCACAGAAAATTCAATTTGTGGTAACTGTTTTACACGAACCTAAATTATTGATTTTCGATGAGCCTTTTTCGGGATTTGACCCTATAAATGCTAATTTAATTAAAGATCAAATCTTAAAATTAAGAGAAGATGGCGCAACGGTAATTTTTTCTACTCATAGAATGGAGTCTGTAGAAGAATTATGCGACGATATTGCATTAATACACAAGTCTAACAAGTTAATAGATGGGAATTTGTTAGATATAAAAAGACAATTTAAATCAGGGATATATCAAGTAGGATTAATTCCTGATTCTACCTCTGTAGAAGTAGAAATTGTGTCTAAATTTAAAAGTGCACCAGCATTTTTTAAATCGATTAACAACGAATTAAAATTGAATATTAATTTGGAAGCACACCAAAACCCAAACGATTTATTAATGTATTTAACCACTAAAGGGCAAGTCACAAATTTTGTTGAAGTTATTCCTACAGCAAACGACATTTTTATACAAACCGTAAATAATAATAACTAATGAATCATTTACCACTTATTATAAAACGCGAGTATATTACTAAAGTGAGAAATAAATCATTTATAATAATGACATTTTTAAGTCCGTTATTATTTATCACATTAATTTCTGTAGTTTCTTATTTATCACAGTTAAATAACGATAAATCAAGAACTATTTCTGTTTTGGATCAATCCGGTTTATTTAAGGAAACTTTTCAAAATACAGATGAAATAAAATTTAATGTACTTCAGAATAAAACGTTACAAGAATCAAAAGACATCTCGGAAGCATCAGAAGATTATGGATTGTTATTTATAGATAATTTTTCGAAAGAAGAAACAGATAACGTTAATGTGCAATTCTTTTCAGAAGAATCTGCATCTATTGGAGTGATTTCAGATTTAGAACGTATTGTAGAAAAACGTTTAACGCATTTAAACCTTCAGGAAAAAGGGATAGATAGACAACAAATTGAAGACGCTACAGCAAAAATAACTATTGCACAAGAAAATTTTAAAGGTGTAAAATCTTCTGAAATTGATGGTTGGTTAAAACTTATTTTTGGTGGTGCTGCAGGTTATTTATTATTTATGTTTATAATTATTTATGGAAACATGATAATGCGAAGTGTGATTGAGGAAAAAACAAGCCGAATTATAGAGGTTATTATTTCGTCGGTTAAGCCTATACAATTAATGTTAGGTAAAATTATAGGTACATCTTTAGCAGGAATAACTCAGTTTGTTATTTGGTTAATTTTAGGAGGTGTTTTAATGACTATTGTATCGTTTATCTTTAATATAGATATGTCGCAAACGCAAACACCGCAACAAGAACTTATTAATCAAGCCATACAAAATCCAGATGTTAATATTCAAGCACAACAAGTTTGGTCGGCTTTTTCTAATATGCCAATTACTAATTTGATAATAGCGTTTGTTTTATTCTTTATTTGCGGATATTTATTATACAGCTCTATATATGCAGCAATTGGAGCAGCTGTGGATAACGAAACAGATACGCAACAATTTATGTTGCCTGTTTTAATTCCATTAATTTTAGGCGTTTATATTGGCTTTTTTACAGTAATAGAGAATCCGCATGGAACCGTATCTACTATATTTTCGTTTATACCTTTTACAAGTCCGGTAGTTATGTTGATGAGAATTCCTTTTGGAGTTCCAATTTGGCAGCAATTACTGTCTTTGTTTATTTTAATTGGAACTTTTGTTGTTACAGTTTGGTTTGCAGCAAAAATATATAGAGTTGGTATTTTAATGTATGGTAAAAAACCAAGTTATAAAGAATTAATAAAATGGATTAAATATTAATTATGCAAAATCAAGTTATAGAAAATATTGGTGATAAAGCTGAAGAGATTTCTACTAAAATAGAAGATAGTTCTTTATGGGGCAAGTTTATAGATGTGTTAAATCTGCATTTAGATTTAAATGATAAGATATCTATTTCGGTTTTAGATGTAATAATTTTAGTTACCGTTATTTTTATTGCTTCAGTTATTCTAAAAACAATATATAGATTAATAACTAAACGTTTACCTGAAGATGATAAAGATAAATTTAGAGTTGTTTATGGCTATTTTAGATGGGTAATTTATTTAATCATTTTCTTAGCAACGTTACAATCTGTAGGAATATCTGTAACAGCCGTTTTAGCAGCCTCAGCTGCACTTTTAATAGGTATAGGTTTGGCATTGCAAACCTTGTTTCAAGATATTATATCTGGTGTTTTTATACTAATAGACCAATCGGTGCATGTAGGAGATATTATTGAGATTGAAGGTAAAGTTGGTCGAGTTATAGAAATTAAGTTGCGTACTACTAGAGCTGTAACCATAGATAATAAAGTATTGGTAATTCCTAATCATTTATATTTAACAAATAGTTTGTATAATTGGACCCAAAATGGAACACTTACTCGAGAAAATGTTGAGGTTGGCGTTGCTTATGGGAGCGATGTAGAATTGGTAAAGAAAATTTTATTACAAGCAGCAGCAGAAGAAGAGTTAGTTTTAGATATACCAGAACCAACAGTGTTTTTTACCAACTTTGGAGATAGTTCTTTAAATTTTAAATTGGTATTCACAATAGATGATAGCTTTCAAGCTGGTATTCCAAAAAGTAATATTAGATTTAAGATTGACAAACTATTTAGAGAAAACAATATTTCAATTCCATTTCCTCAAAGAGATGTACACCTATATCAAAAAAATAATTAAAAGCCTTATATTTAAACAAACAATAAAAGCATGCCAAAAATACTTGTTATAGAAGATGAAGCGGCTATCCGTAGAGTTTTAGTCAAAATATTAAGCGAAGAAAGCGATACTTACCAAGTTGAAGAAGCTGAAGATGGTTTAGCTGGCGCCGAAAAAATAAAAAAAGAAGATTACGATTTAGTGCTTTGTGATATTAAAATGCCAAAAATGGATGGTGTAGAAGTATTAGAAGCCATTAAAAAAGTAAAACCGGAAATACCATTTGTTATGATTTCTGGTCATGGTGATTTGGACACTGCTGTAAATACAATGCGTTTAGGTGCTTTTGATTATATATCAAAACCGCCAGATTTAAACCGTTTATTAAATACAGTTCGGAATGCTTTAGACCGAAAAGAATTAGTAGTTGAAAATAAATTACTAAAAAAGAAAGTATCTAAAAAATACGAAATGGTTGGTAAAAGTGATGCTATTGGTCAAATAAAAGACATGATAGAAAAAGTAGCTCCAACCGAAGCTCGTGTTTTAATTACTGGTCCAAACGGAACAGGAAAAGAATTAGTAGCACATTGGTTACACGAAAAAAGCACACGTTCTAAAGGCCCAATGATAGAGGTAAATTGTGCCGCAATTCCAAGTGAGCTTATTGAAAGTGAATTATTTGGTCACGTAAAAGGTGCATTTACAAGTGCAGCAAAAGACCGCGCAGGTAAATTTGAAGCAGCTAATAAAGGAACTATTTTTTTAGACGAAATTGGCGACATGAGTCTTTCGGCGCAAGCCAAAGTATTACGTGCTTTACAAGAAAGTAGAGTGCAACGTGTTGGTAGCGATAAAGACATTAAAGTAGATGTTCGTGTAGTTGCAGCAACCAATAAAGACTTAAAAAAGGAAATTGCAGAAGGTAGATTTAGAGAAGATTTATACCACAGATTAGCCGTTATTTTAATAAAAGTACCCGCTTTAAACGATAGAAGAGACGATATTCCTGAGTTAATAAATCATTTTGCAGCTAAAATCTCATCAGAACAAGGAACAGCACCTAAAACATTTAGCATAAAAGCAACCAAATTATTACAAGAATACGATTGGACAGGAAACATTAGAGAACTTCGTAACGTTGTAGAACGTTTAATTATTTTAGGAGAAAAAGAAGTTAACGAAAAAGACGTGAAATTATTTGCAAGTAAATAATGCGAAATGCCATTTTAGCCATAGGTTTAGGGATTGTAGGATTACTTTTTGTAGCCTATATAAACTATGCTTATTATCAAGTGGTTATTACGTTTAAAGATATTCCATCTTTTAACCCATATCAGTATAATATAAGCATATCTAGTAAATTAGGTGTGCTTTTTTTTGGCTTATTAACTTTATTATATAGCCTAAATACAATCAAAAAACATAAAACGTTAGCTATAATTGGTTCATTATTAGGACTAATTGTAGTGCTATTGTCTTTTATGCCAATTTTTAGATATTTTTTATAAAACTATACTCATGAAAACCGAAGACTATAAAATTTCCGCACCAATAAAAATTGAAGAGTTACAAACTAAACCAAATTTTGAGGTTAATAAAAGTGAACTCAAAAAGGAGTTGAAAAAAACACGAAAAGCTTTAGGCGAACTTCAAGATAGGCTTTATGCGCACGGAAAATATAGTGTGCTTATTTGTCTTCAAGGAATGGATACAGCAGGAAAAGATAGTTTAATTCGTGAGGTTTTTAAAGATTTTAATGTTCGTGGTGTTGTAGTGCATAGTTTTAAAGTGCCAACCGAATTAGAGTTGAAACACGATTATTTATGGAGACATTATATAGCGTTACCTGCAAAAGGTAAATTTGGTGTTTTTAACCGTACGCATTACGAAAATGTATTGGTAACCAGAGTTCATCCAGAATATATTATGAGCGAACATATTCCCGGAATTCATGAGGTTTCAGATATAAACGATGCCTTTTGGGAAAAACGTTTTGAGCAAATCAATAATTTTGAAAAACACATTGCAGTCAACGGGACATTAATTTTTAAGTTCTTCTTAAATCTTTCAAAAGAAGAACAAAAAAATAGATTATTACGTCGTTTAGACAAACAAGAAAAGAACTGGAAATTCTCCGCAGGCGATTTAAAAGAACGTAAGCTTTGGGGTAAATACCAAGAATGTTACCAAGATATATTAAACAAAACATCTAAAAAACATGCACCTTGGTTTAATATTCCTGCCGATTCTAAAGATGCTGCACGTTTAATTGTAGCAAATATTTTATTAAATACATTAAGTCAATATAAAGACATTAAAGAACCAGAATTAGACGATAAAACAAAAGCAAATATCGATTTATATAAAGCGCAATTAAAGAGTGAGTAGATTTTGGGCATTACCTTAATTTTTTTTCTTAAAAATTTAAGGTCGCGTTTTCCATTATATCTTTTTTTGCCACTTATTAAAGCAAAAAAAGGATGCCATTTTAACCGCTAATGCAGTATTTAAAGATTAAAACTAAACATCTATGAAAAATATAATTTTAATTGCTTGCCTATCAATGGTAACCTTTGGTTTCTCGCAAACCGACCAAGAACAACTTAGAACCATTTACACACAATCTTTAACCAATGGTAAGGCTTATCAATGGTTAGACCATTTATCTAATAAAATTGGCGGACGTTTGTCAGGTTCAGAAAATGCTGAAAAAGCAGTACAATACACAAAAGCAGAGTTAGAGAAATTAGGCTTAGATAAAGTGTGGCTACAACCCGTAATGGTACCAAAATGGATTAGAGGCGAAAAGGAAGATGCGTATTTTCAAATTGGAAATCAAGACCTTCAAAAAGTAAATATTTGCGCACTTGGTGGCTCAATAGCTACTCCAGATTTAGGCATTGAAGCAGAAGTCATAGAGGTTCAAAATTTTAAAGAATTAGCACAATTAGGAAGCGAAAAGATTAAAGGTAAAATTGTGTTTTATAATAGACCAATGCAAGCCGATTTAATACAGACGTTTAATGCTTATGGCGGTTGTGTTAATCAACGTTATGCTGGTGCAATGGAAGCTGGAAAGTATGGTGCAGTTGGTGTAATTGTTCGTTCCATGAATTTAAGACAAGACAATTTTCCTCATACAGGAAGTATGTCTTACGGAGATTTACCAAACAACAAACGTATTCCTTCAGCAGCAATTAGTACTAACGATGCTAACAAATTATCTGAAGCTTTAAAAGCAAATAAAGACCTTCAATTTTATTTTAAACAAAACTGTCAGCAATTAGAAGATGTAGAATCTCATAATGTAGTAGGAGAAATAACTGGAAGCCAATTTCCAAACGAATATATTATAGTTGGTGGGCATTTAGATTCTTGGGATTTAGGCGATGGATCTCATGATGATGGCGCAGGAGTTGTACAATCTATGGATGTTTTACGTTTATTAAAAGAAAGCGGTATAAAGCCAAAACGAAGCATAAGAGTTGTGTTATTTATGAACGAAGAAAACGGTTTACGTGGCGGAAATAAATACGCAGAATTAGCTAAAAAGAATAACGAAAATCACATTTTTGCTTTAGAAAGCGATTCAGGAGGATTCACACCAAGAGGTTTTAGTTTCGATTGCGACCAAGCTAATTACAACCAAATTTTAAGCTGGCAACACTTATTTAAACCGTATTTAATTCATTATTTTGAAAAAGGCGGAAGCGGAGCAGATGTAGGTCCTTTAAAAACGGAAACTAATGTCTTGGCAGGTTTAAGACCGGATTCGCAACGTTATTTTGATTATCATCATGCAGAAAACGATACGTTTGATGCTGTAAACAAACGCGAATTAGAATTAGGTGCTGCAACAATGACAAGCTTAGTTTATTTAATAGATAATTACGGAATTAAGAAGATGGAAGCGGATAATCTGATTAAAAAATAATATGAAGTCATTTCATTTTAATAACTTAAGTACAGCTAAAGTAGCAATTCCGTTAGGTGTTGCAATAGTATGTTTGTTTGTAAGTTTTTTTGAGATTTTAGAACCCGAACCTTCAAAATTAAATAAGATTTTAAATATTGTTTCTTACGGTATTATAACAGTTCATTTTATTAAGTCGTTATGGTATAATTATTATGTGAGTTATAATAAAAAAGCAGTTACTATTAGACTAAGTAGAAACATTTTGCAGGAACGAACATATCAATTTAAACATTTAAAAAAAGTTGAAGTTAATTCGACTTTAATCTATCTTATATATAGAGAAAAACCCGAAGAATTAGATGTTTCTGGATTTTCTGAAGATAGCATTACTAAATTATTAAGCATTTTAAAACAAGAACAATGAAATCATATTTAACACTAATCTGTTTCTTATTAATTAATATAATGACTGCTCAAGACCAAAAATTACCATTTTATGAATTACCAGAAAATGCATCAGAATTTACAGCCGGAACAGTTGCAGCAAAACAAGTTGAAGCTTTAGGGTTTCGGTTTTATCACGCTACCGTGAATTTAACCGAAAAAGATCTTCAGTTTAAACCAAATGATGAGGTAAGAACAACAGGAGAAACCATTAAGCATATTTTCGATTTGTCTAAAATTATTTTAAATGCGACGTTAAATCAGCCAAACGATAGAGTAGATGTTGATTTTTCGTATCAAGAACTTAGAAAACAAACCTTATTAAATTTAAAGCAAGCAGCAGATATTTTACGAAAAACAGAAGATTTAAATACTCTTAAAATTATTTTTGGTGAAAATAAAATGCCGTTTTGGAATAATATAAACGGACCAATAGCTGATTCTATTTGGCATTGTGGACAAATTGCGTCTTACAGAAGAATGTCAGGAAATCCAATCAATCCAAAAGTAAGCCATTTTACAGGAACAGTAAAAGATTAAAGATAACTAAGCCACCATTTGTCTTTATTATTGGCTTTGTATTGCATGTATTTTTTACAAACAGGATAAAGTACAACAATAACTAAAATCCAAACCGTATAAACTATCCATAACGGATAACCATAACCGGTTAACACGTCTGGATTTGTAAAGGCTTCGTTGTTTAAAATCATTTTATGCCAATCTTTTCCTGTAATAACTAATCCTAAAAGTGCTAAACTATGGATTAATCCAATGTGGATAATGTAATAGAAAAATGGTACTTTCCCCAAAACTAAAAAGATAGAAGTCAATTTGTTTTTAATGTTTTCTAAGTAAGCTAAAAGTACTAATGCCGGTCCTAAAGTAATTAATACATAATCTAAAGATGGCGGATATTTAGATATGTTAAAAAACGAGATTATTGTTTTAGTGGTTGTTTCTTGAATTTCCCATGGCGATATATCAGCATAAAAATTGAATCCTCTAAACACAAAAAATAAAATGGTTGCAGAGAATCCTGTATAAACTAAAGCTTTTCGTCTTAATTTCTTAGAGTAATTTCTGGTATAAAGTGTTCCAAAAGCATAGCCTAAAGCCATAATTCCAATCCATGGTAAAACAGGATAAGATAAAGCAACAAAAGTATTTCCTACAGCAAAACCGCCATTAGGTTGGTGTAATAAATACCATAGCCAAGAAAATGGTTCTTTTCCTGTAACTGTAATGGTATCTAACGCATTATGTCCAAAAATAAGCAGTATAGAAATCCCTAAAATTAGCTTTTTTGGAAGATGAATTAATGCACCAAGAATAAGCATACAAACACCAATTGCCCATATTACTTGAAGGTTAATAAATCCAAATGTTATATCAAACCACCATAAAAAATTTAAAATGGCAATTTCTACAACTATTAACCAAAAACCTCTAGTAACTAAAAATAAACTTAACTGTTTTTTAGGTTTATTAACACCATATAAAAATGCCGAAGTTCCTGCTAAAAACACAAAAACAGGCGCGCAATAATGTGTAATAAAACGAGTAAAAAACAAAATTCCGGTTGTGGATGTCATGTTCTCTGGGTAATTTCCAGCAAACGCATTAATATGAAAATAATCTCTAGTATGGTCTAAAGCCATTAAAACCATCACTAAACCTCTTAAAATATCTATAGATTCAATACGTTTACTTGCGCTCATAAAGATTTATTTTATGTTATAAATGTAACTATTAATAATTAAAAGTAGCCAACATAAAAAAGCACTTTCATTACAAAAGTGCTTCTTCCAACAATAACTAAAACTATATTACTAATTTAATTCAGGTTCCAGTTTAGCTTTTACTTTAGCTTTAACAGGAGTTTCTAAATTTACTTCAACTTGATTTCTAAGAATATCATCAAGAGTTTCTCTTTTTCTTATTAAATGTGCTTCACCATTATACCATAATACTTCAGCAGGACGATAACGAGAATTATAATTGCTAGTCATGCTATAACAATAAGCACCAGCATTTTTAAATGCTAAAATATCGTCTTGTCTAATTTCATTTATTGGTCTGTTATTTGCAAAAGTATCTGTTTCACAAATGTACCCAACCACACTATAAAAACGCTTGCTGCCATTAGGATTACTAATGTTTTCTATCTCGTGATGAGAACCGTAAAGCATTGGTCTAATAAAATGATTAAAACCAGAATCTACCTGAGCAAATACTGTAGAAGTGGTTTGTTTTACGGCATTAACTTTAGCTAAAAACTGCCCGGATTCGCTCACTAAAAATTTTCCTGGTTCAAAAGCCAACGTTAATGGTTTTCCGTATTCTTTACAGAAATTATTAAATCGTACACTTAATTTTTTACCAAATTCTTCAATGTTAGTTTCTATATCATCATTTTTATAAGGCACTTTAAAACCAGAGCCAAAATCAATAAAGTCTAAATCGGGGAAGTTTTTAGCAGTATTAAATAAGATTTCGCTAGCATATAAAAACACATCAATATCTAGAATATCACTACCAGTATGCATGTGGATGCCATTAATTGTCATTTTAGTATTTTCTATAATTCTAAGAATATGCGGAATTTGGTGAATAGAAATTCCAAATTTACTATCAATATGTCCAACAGATATATTGGTGTTTCCACCAGCCATAACGTGCGGATTAATTCTAATACAAATTGGAGTTTTTGGATATAAAGCGCCAAATTGTTCTAAAATAGATAAATTATCTATGTTAATTTTACAACCTAATTGTGCCACAGCAATAATCTCTTCTAAAGACACACCATTTGGCGTGTAAATAATATCTTCAGCTTTAAAACCAGCCGCTAAACCTAATTGCACTTCTTGAATGGAAACTGTATCTAATCCAGCTCCAAAACTTTTTATAAGTTTCAAAATAGAAATGTTAGAAAGTGCCTTTACTGCATAATTAATTTTCACGCTTTCTACCTTTTTAAACGCATTATTTAATCGGTTGTATTGGCGTTTTATAATAGCTGCGTCATAAACGTATATTGGACTTTCAAATTCATTTACAATTTGTAACAAGGTGTTTTGATTCATTGTATTATTATATTTAATGAGTCAAATGTATAATCCATTATCCATAAAAACATAAAAATAAAAAAATGTTACTATATTTGCACAAAATGTTAAATAATTAACAAAATGAAAACAATTGCCGCTTGTGTAGAGGAAATTATTGAGTCATCACCTTTTTTAGAAGACGCTTTAGCTAGACAAATTATAAATTTTTCGGCTTTAGCAAAAGAATTAAATCCGCGGGTTTCCAATGTATTGAAAAAGCCCGTTAAAAATGGCGCTATAATGATGTCGTTAAGACGTTATCAAAAACCACATTATCTAGAAAATTTATCTCTATTAAAGAAGGTTTATAATAATTTAGGAGATATAACAGTGCGTTCCAATTTAAGTGATTTTACATTTCAGAATTCTAAAACATTAATAAATAGTCATTCAAAAGTTTTAGAAACTGTAGGTAATATAGACCAATGTTTTTACGCATTTAGTAGAGGTGTTTTTGAAAGTAATATTATAATTTCTAGTTCAGAAAAAGATACTGTATTATCGTCTTTTAAAAATGAAGTTCAGATTGATTCTCAAGATAAATTATCTTCTATAAGTATGAATTTACCTAAAGGAAATTCTAAAATCGCTGGATTGTATTATGATATATTTAAGCGATTGGCTTGGGAGAATATCACATTATATGAAGTGGTTTCTACTACAAATGAATTTACAGTTTTAGTAGAAGACCATTTGGTAGAAAAAGCGTTTTCGGTAATAAAAAACTTAAAAAACAATTAAATAGTTAAGCTGTTAAAAGTAGCTAATTTTAAGGCTGATTTATTCTATTTTAACACGATTAACCAGTTCAAAAACTATATAATTCTTAAAAATAATTCAAAAAAGAGAATTATTGTTAATAACCTGCAAAAACTGTTAGTATAACATTGTAAAATTTAATTGTTTAAAACAAATAGGATGTTTACTTTTGCTACACAAATTGAAGAAACAATTCTCTAAAAGAGAAGTCAACAAATAAATCTATTTAAAGATGAATTTACACGAATATCAAGGAAAAGAATTATTAAGCAGCTTTGGCGTACGTATTCAACGTGGTATTGTTGCACAAAATGCTGACGAAGCAGTAACTGCAGCTAAGAAATTAACTGAAGAAACTGGAACAGGATGGCACGTAATTAAAGCTCAAGTACACGCAGGTGGAAGAGGAAAAGGTGGCGGAGTAAAATTAGCAAAAAACCTTGATGAAGTAAAAACAATAGCAGGGCAAATTATTGGAATGGACTTAGTAACGCCTCAAACTTCAGCAGAAGGGAAGCGTGTTCACCAAGTATTAGTTTGTGAAGATGTATACTATCCTGGAGATTCTGAGCCAGATGAGTATTATATGTCAGTACTTTTAAATAGAGGAACAGGACGTAACATGATTATGTATTCTACAGAAGGTGGAATGGATATTGAAACTGTTGCTGAAGAAACTCCACATTTAATCTTTAACGAAGAGATCGATCCTTCTACTGGAATTTTACCATTCCAAGCAAGACGTATTGCTTTTAACTTAGGATTATCTGGAGTAGCATTTAAAGAAATGACAAAATTCGTAACGTCTTTATATAAAGCTTACGTTGAGTCTGATTCTTCTTTATTTGAAATCAACCCAGTATTAAAAACAAGTGATTCTAAAATTATGGCAGTAGATGCTAAAGTAACTTTAGACGCTAACGCATTATACAGACATAAAGATCTTGCTGAAATGCGCGATTTACGTGAAGAAAATGCAATTGAAGTAGAAGCAGGAGAACAAGGACTTAACTATGTAGACTTAGACGGAAACGTTGGTTGTATGGTAAATGGTGCTGGTTTAGCAATGGCAACAATGGATTTAATTAAGCAAGCTGGTGGAGAACCTGCTAACTTCTTAGACGTTGGTGGTACTGCAGATGCTGCAAGAGTAGAAATTGCTTTCGAACTTATTTTAAGAGATCCAGCTGTAAAAGCTATCTTAATTAATATTTTTGGTGGTATTGTACGTTGTGATCGTGTTGCACAAGGTGTTATTGATGCTTACAAAAACATGGGAACTATTAACGTGCCAATTATTGTACGTTTACAAGGAACAAATGCAGATATCGCAAAAGAATTAATTGACAATTCTGGATTAGACGTTATGTCGGCTACAGAATTTCAAGAAGCTGCAGATAAAGTACAAGCTGTTTTAGCTTAAGACTTAAAAATATATAATCTATTTTTTTAGATGAAGAAAGCAACGAGAAATCGTTGCTTTTTTTTATGCGTTAGATTTTATGATTCTTCTGATAATTTAGAAATACATGTTTCTCTAATAGCCCAGAATTCATTAAAACTAAGATTGCTATTTATTTCTGTTAGCCAAGTGGTTATCCATTTTTTATGAAACTCCACTTTATAATCTATAACTTGATGTGGCAGTATAAATTGTGTTTCAATAATATCGTTTTTGAAATTATTGTAGTTAGATTTTTTATTTGTGACATCAATAAACGCTTCGTTTATTTTTAGAAAACAATGCGCTTCAGGTATAAATGGAATATTATGCTGTTCTAATATAGAAGCTATTTTAGGTGTGTTTTTTGCATTCATTTTAAAAATAGCCAATACAAGCTGTACTTGGGCTAAATTATTTTCTAAGGCAACAGTTTTAAGTAAAGCATGTTTAGAACTACAGCTACCTTGTTGCTCTTTTAAGACTAAACTAAAATCATTTCTATTAGCATTTCTGCCATAAGGTAAATGCTTTACGTGATTTAAAAGCGCTTCAAAAGTTTTAAGTTGAAACGATTTGGATAAAGAGGTTAAAGGTTTATCTGATAAAAGACTAATCTCTTTTTTTACCATAGTTTTTAAACTCTGGTTTAAAAGGCTTTCCGTCTTTAGTTAAATCTTCTGATTTGTTCTTGTAAAGATTTTTAGCATTAGAACCTTGTCGTCTTTCTTCAAACTTAGGTTTTTCTTCTTTTGCTTTTTCACCTTTTTTAGGCATTGGTCCACGTAAATGAATAATCAAACCGTTTAAGAAATTACGAAGAATTTGATCACCACATTCCACGTAGTTAGGATGGTCCTCTCTTTGAAATAACGCATTTAGTTCACTTTTAGAAACTCTAAAGTCTACTAATTCTAAAATTTCAATAATGCTTTCGTCACGCAATTTGTGAGCCACTCTTAATTTTTTGAAGATGTCGTTATTTGTCATAGCACAAAGGTAGTTAATTTTGAGTTTAAGTTTATAAATGAATTTTATTTTGTTAACTCGAATGATATAGTTCTCGACTACGCTCGAACGGACAATGTAGTTTTTGTTTTTCAGAATAATTGACAAAATAATTCAAATTGAGCTATGTGTTTTCTCAGTAACTCTAAGAATTTTTGTGAAAAAATAAGTTTGAGTAAGCAACTAGAGTAGATTCTAATTTTCAGAAGAATGACAAATAGTTTTTAAAACTAATCAACCATACCCCTAAACAACTAAACTCATAACACAAAAAAGTTAAACTTTCAATTCTTCCAACTTACCTTGATAGGCTTTTATCTTATCACGTAATTGAGCAGCTACCATAAAATCTAATGCTTTTGCAGCACCTTCCATGTCTTTACGGGTTTCTCTAATGCGTTTTTCTAATTCTGGTTTTGTTAGGTAATCGCTTTCAGGTTCTGCAGCTTTTAAGGCTTCTAATTCGTAATGACCAGTACTTACCGAGTTTTTAGATAACATACTATCCAAACTCTTGTTTAAAGCTTCAGGTACTTTATTGTGTTTGGTATTGTAGTTAATTTGTTTTTCGCGTCTGTATTCGGTTTCATCTATGGTTTTTTGCATGCTTTTAGTGATTTTGTCAGCATACATAATAGCTAAACCATTTAAGTTTCTTGCAGCTCTACCAACGGTTTGTGTTAAAGAACGCGCCGAACGTAAAAAACCTTCTTTATCGGCATCTAAAATAGCTACTAAAGAGACTTCAGGTAAATCTAAACCTTCACGAAGTAAGTTTACACCAACCAAAACATCGTAGATTCCACGACGTAAATCTTGCATAATTTGCACACGTTCTAAAGTATCTACATCACTATGGATATAATTGACACGGATGTTAATTCGACTTAAATACTTAGTCAATTCTTCCGCCATACGTTTAGTTAAAGTGGTAACCAAAGTACGTTCGTCTTTTTCTATGCGTTGTTGAATTTCTTCAATTAAATCATCTATCTGATTTAAGCTTGGTCTAACTTCAATAATTGGATCCAATAATCCTGTAGGACGAATAACTTGCTCGACATAAACACCATCGGTTTTTTCTAATTCGTAATCTGCTGGAGTAGCCGAAACATAAACCACTTGATTTTGAAGCGCTTCAAATTCTTCAAATTTTAATGGTCGGTTATCCATTGCAGCTGGTAATCTAAAACCGTAATCAACTAAATTCACTTTACGACTATAATCGCCACCATACATAGCATGAACTTGAGAAACTGTCACGTGACTTTCATCAATAACCATTAAATAATCGTCTGGAAAATAATCTAATAAACAGAAAGGTCTCGTGCCTGGTTGTCTGCCATCTAAATAGCGCGAGTAGTTTTCAATACCTGAACAATATCCCAATTCTCGAATCATCTCTAAATCGAATTCAGTACGTTCTTTTAAACGTTTGGCTTCTAAATGTTTTCCGATGTCTTTAAAGTAATCGTGTTGTTTAACTAAATCGTCTTGAATACCTTTAATCGCACCTTGTAAAACATCTGGCGATGTTACAAACATGTTGGCAGGATAAATGGTTAGCAATTCGTATTCTTCAAGAATTTCGTTGGTTTGAACGTTAAATTGTTCAATTAATTCAATTTCATCTCCAAAAAAATGAATTCTAAAAGCATCGTCTGCGTAGCTTGGATAAATATCAACTGTATCACCTTTTATTCTGAAGTTTCCATGGTTAAAATCGGCTTCAGTTCTAGAATATAAACTTTGTACTAAGTTGTGTAATAAATCGGTTCTTGAAATTTGTTGATCACGTTCTAAAGTAATCACGTTTTTCTGAAACTCCACAGGGTTTCCAATACCATACAAACAAGAAACCGATGCAACCACTAAAACGTCTCGTCTTCCTGAAAGTAGGGAAGAAGTAGTGCTTAAACGCATTTTCTCAATTTCTTCGTTAATACTTAAATCCTTTTCAATAAATACTCCAGAAGTAGGAATATAAGCTTCGGGTTGGTAATAATCGTAGTATGAGACAAAGTATTCTACAGCGTTATTTGGAAAAAATTGCTTGAATTCACTGTATAATTGCGCTGCTAACGTCTTGTTATGAGCTAAAACTAAAGTTGGTTTTTGTACTTCTTCAATAACATTGGCAACTGTAAATGTCTTTCCAGAACCCGTAACTCCTAAAAGTGTTTGGAACTTATCTTTACGGTTAAGTCCTTCAACTAATTCTTTTATAGCATTAGGTTGATCACCAGTAGGTTTAAAATCTGATTGTATTTTAAATTTCATTTACACAGTAATTATATGCTAATTTACTGATTTTTTAAACGAAATTTTCTTGTTGAATTGTTAAGGTTTAAATTAAATGGAAAGTAATTCAGAAGCTAAAGGCTAAAATTATTTTTATCGCTTTAAAGTAAAATGACCAGCGTAAGTTTCGTTATTTTTTGTAGTGATTATAAACCAATAGTCATCTGTTGGCATCGGGTTGTTATTAAAGTTACCATTCCAACCTTGACTATTAGCACCAATTTGTTTTAACAATTTTCCATAACGGTCAAAAATTTTAATATCTAAAATAGTATTAGTTAATTCTGAAATGCCTTTAGGTTTCCAATAGTCGTTAAAACCGTCGTTATTTGGTGTGAAGAATTTTGGGAAGCCTAAAATGTAAAAAACCTGTTCTGTAATACCACATCCGTTTTTTTCTCTTACATAAGCAGTATGAATTCCAACCGAAACATTATTAAAGTTATTAGAATCTTGGAATAATAAATCTGGGTTATCTAAGGTATATTCAAAATCACCATTGTTTTCCGTTACAATTGTAACCGAGTTATTTTCGGTTAATTCTGTATAATCAATTGTACTAATAATTGGCAATTCTACTGCGTTTACAGTAATGGTTTGCGTTGTTTCACATTGATTTGGGTTTGTAACTACAAACTCATACGTACCAATTTCATTTATAGAAATAGATGCACTGGTTTCAGGCAATAAATCACTATCTAAAAACCACTGAAACGTCGAGTTTGTTTGCGCATTAGTGACTTCGCCATTCAAAGCAATGGTATCTGGGAAATTATTTAAGCAATAGCTTGTGCTGTAATCTAGTCCAACTTCTGGTCTTTCTATAACATTAAGAGTTAATGTAGCTACAGAGAAACAATCGTTGGTGTCGTTATCGCTAATTTTTACATAGATAGTTTGGCTAAAAGGAATAGTATTAGAAAAAGCTATAGGATTTATAGTGTTTGTATTCTGAATAACATCGTTTTCAGTTGGATAATAAACAATAAAAAAATTAGCAGGTATTTGCGACTGAATTTGAGGAATAATATCGTTTAAATTAAATGTTGCAATGCCATCAACTGTATCGTCTTCACAAACATTTAAATCGTTTATATTAACTGCGTTGTTTGAAATACTTAAGGTTATTTCTGCTATAGAACTACATCTGGATTGGAAGTTTTTAACTACTGCAAAAACCGTCTGATTTACACTAGTATTATTATAGTTTAAAGGTGTTTGGATTTCATTAATTTCGTTTTCAGCATCTGAAAAATTAAGATAGAAATTTTCAATATCGTCTTCAATTGCAGTTAGAATATTTTCTCCTGAATTAAACAAATTAAAAGTGGTTAATCCATCTTGATTTAGGTCGCATTCAAAAATTGTTGTGTTATTAATTGTAGGGTTTTGAGCATATTCTATAGTAATGTTACCTTCAGACAAACAAGTATTGTTTAAAGTCACTTCAACTTCATAAAAACCATTAGAAGTCACTTCATATTCATTAGAAATTTCACCTAAAATTTCAACACCATTTTTAAACCATTTATAGCTTAATGCATTAGTTTGAAATGCATTTAACGTAAGTGTTTCGGTGCCACAAAGCGCCATTTGATTGGCCAATAATCTATCTGGACCTAAATTAGTGTTAAGTTTAAAACTTCCAGCTTCTAAAAATACTGCCGAGTCGTATCTATAATTTTGTTCGTCTGCAATAACCAGTTTTACATGATAAACCTGATTAGGAATAGTGTTAGCAGTTGCAGTTAAAACTTTTGTTTGTCCGTTAAAATTTATTGGTGCAGCATTGTCATTAAAACTTTCAAAATAAAATTCATTTTGAGCATCACAACTTCCAGGGATTTCAGGATGAACAGTTGTAACTTTTACAGGTGTTGTTGTTCCAGGAACCAAAGCAATATTTTCGTAATCTGTTCCAGATTGTGGTCTGATTAAAAACCCAAATAAATCTGAATAATTACACGTACTACTGTTATTTTCTTGGTATTCTTCCGAAGCAAAAATATATCTAAAACTAATTTGGTCTGCAATAGAAGTAAAATCGAATTCAAGAATCGTCGCGTTTAAAGTTCCGGTTTCTTGCACAGCTTCTTCTAAATCGTTGTCGCCTGTCCAATTTGTACCATCGTCATCACTTAAACTTGTATTTGGACCATTTACATTGCTCAATTTTCCGGTTGATAAAACAATACCAGATTGGAAAGGAAACGTCGTTCCTGTGGCGTTAAAGAAACCATAACTTTTATCGCTATTTCCAAAGTTTCCACTTACCGCATTAGTAACCACAACGTTTTCTACGCAATTACTATCTATTAAAATGTCTTCTATAAGTTGTTGTGCCGAGAAAGTTTGCGCATCTGAAACTACATTTTGCCCGAATAAAAAAACGGGTAATATTAGAATATAAATTTTAAGAAAAAGTCTCATTTCGCACAATTGGAATGCAAAGGTATATAACAACCGAATCTTTATTCTATAAGAAAGTGTTAAAGCTTAAGAAATAATTAATAATTTAATTAGTTCTTAACCCAGCCAATAGCTTTTCTAAGATAAGTGTAAATAAAACCGTTGGTTTTAGCATAATGAAATGAAATAAAGCAAACAGTAATTATAAATAATAGTGCACCAAAAATAACTTCTGTTGGAGTCATAGACTTGTAGAAAAACTTTTTTATACCTAAACCAGTATAACTTCCATAGATTATTATAAAATGAATAATATAAATTGAAAGTGTTTTTTGTCCAATTTTGGTAATGATAGATTGTTTCAGGTATTTTTCTAAACCATAGAATACAAAAAATAAAAGTAGCACATTGCCAAACCTAGAAAACAAGTAATTGTAATTAGCACTTTCCATAAAAATAGAAATGTCAGTTAGGTTTGTAACACTTCTTAATAAAGGCGAAGATAAAAAGGTGTAACTAAAACCAAAGACTAAAAAACTCAATAACATAACTGGTCTAAAATGTTTTTTGTTTTCAAAAACACTGAATATTATGGCTAAAAAACTTCCAAATGCAACATAACCAAACCATGGAATAATAGTGAAAACAGAACCGTTAGATTTCGAAATATAGTTACAAAATAGAATTGGTATATTATTACATTCTAAAGTTCTGTAACATGGTTCAAACAAAAAGATAAGTGTTCCAATACTGAAAAAAATAATAGCTAAAAACAATTTGTTTTTTCTTAGCAAACTATAAAACGCGATAATTAAAATTAAAGATAAACCAATACATTGTAGAACATCTACGGTTAAAAAATAAGTGTCAAAATAGCCACTAAGCCAATTTATAAAAGAAACTCGTAAAGAATAGCCCACTATAATAAGCATTAAACCTCGGGTTAATCCTTTTTTTATGCGTTGTTTGCTTTCTCCTTTTTTTTCGGCTTTAAAAAGTAGGTAGCAAAAGACTAAGCCTGTAATTGTAAAAAAAACAGGTGCTGTAATACCTCTAAAATAACTCCAAATGGCATAAGGCAATTTAGATAAATCTCTATAAGCTGGCAAGAGCATAGTGTCTATAAAATGACCTTGTAGCATCATTAAAATAGCAAAAGCTCTTACTGCATCTAAGAAAAAAAGGCGTTTAGCGTTCAAAATTGGAGTTTTGTTAGCACAAAGATAATTTTAAAAAATACAGGTTTATGATTTACTGTGTTTTTTTTGTAATTCTCTAAGTTTAGCAATTACGGCTTTGCTACCGTCAGTATTAGATAAATCTTTGCCTGCATATTCTGCACTCATCCAACCATTAAAACCATGTTTTAAAACTTCGGCAGTTGCAAAATCGTAGTTAACATCGGAGATGTTTCCATCTTTTTCAATCACTCTTGCTTTTGCACTTACACCAGTTGTAAAAGGCGCAAGGTCTAAAACACCTTGAGTTTCGTCGTACCAACGTCTTGGTCTAACACTAAACCCGCCCATAAAAAAGTTTCCAAAATCAAAGAATAAGCCCAGATTTGTATGGTTAGTTAATTCTAATAACATATTAAGCCAAGCACCATTACTAGATGGATGACCATGATTTTCAACGGTTAGTTTTATACCTGTGTTTTGAGCAAACTCACTTAACGTGAAAAGCGATTCTGCACATTGGTTCATTTGCTGCAGATATGTACCAGTTCCAAACGGATTCACTCTAATATGTTCGCAGTTTAATTCTTTAGCGGCATCAATCCAACGTTTATGGTCTTCAACAGATTTTAAACGTTTGGCTTTATCTAAGTCTCCAATTTTAGTTTGTGTATCAGCCATCATACAAACAAATTGTATGTTCTCATCTTTAGCCATTTTACTAAAATCACGTTGCCATTTAGTATCATCTCTTTTGCTATACATCATGGTGGATACCAAATCTACACCATTAACACCAAGTTCTTTGGCTTTTTTAATAATGTCTATGTTTTTCATCGGTCCTTGTAAAACAGCATCAGGATTGTGTTCTAAATTATGTTTAAACTCTTTATAGTTTTCGCGTCCTTTTCCAAATATCTCGGTTTCAAAAGCCCATTGTGAAATAGAGATTTTAAAAGGCAACTGAACTGAAGTCACTAGAGGTGATACAGTACTACAAGCTAAATTAGGAATAGCTATAGCGGTAGAGGCAATAGCAGAAGTTTTTACAAAGTTACGACGATTCATACTAGATATATTTGGAATTTCAAATTACATATTATTCAAATAAAACCATATACATAATTCAGAATTTATTTTTAACTTAGGAATTCTAAAACCAAACCATGAGTAATTTCCATATAAAACATTTAGAAGAGTATTTTCAAGTTTACAGAAAATCGGTTAGAAACCCAGAAGCTTTTTGGGAAGAAATAGCCGAAGAACACTTTTTATGGCGAAAAAAATGGGATAAAGTTTTAGAATGGGATTTTAATAAGCCAGAAGTTAAATGGTTTCAAGGGGCAAAATTAAATATTACAGAGAACTGTTTAGATAGGCATTTATTGTCAAGAGGAAATAAAACCGCACTTATTTTTGAACCCAATAATCCAGAAGAAAAAGCACAGCATTTTACCTATAAGCAACTTTATGAAAAGGTGTGTAAAATGGCTAATGTTTTAAAATCTAAAGGTATTGGAAAAGGTGATCGGGTTTGTATTTACTTACCAATGATTCCAGAATTGACCATAGCAGTTTTAGCATGTGCTAGAATTGGTGCAATACATTCTGTGGTTTTTGCAGGATTTTCATCTTCTGCAGTTGCATCTAGAATTTTAGATTGTGATTGTAAAATGGTAATTACTAGCGATGGTTCTTTTAGAGGTAATAAAGTCATTGATTTAAAATCGATTATAGATGAAGCTTTAAAAAGTTGTCCTAATGTCTCAGTAGTATTGGTAGTAAAAAGGACAGAGCAACCTATTAATATGGTTGCAAATCGAGATATTTGGTTAGAATCATTATTAAAAGACGCTTATGCAGAATGCGCTCCAGAAATTATGGATGCTGAAGATCCTTTGTTTATTTTATATACATCTGGTTCTACTGGTTCACCAAAAGGAATGCTCCATACAATTGCAGGCTATATGGTTTATACAGCTTATACCTTTAAAAATATTTTTCAGTATAAAGAAAATGATGTCTATTGGTGTACAGCAGATATAGGTTGGATAACTGGACATAGTTATATTGTTTACGGTCCTTTATGTAATGGAGCAACAACGGTTATGTTTGAAGGTGTTCCAAGTTATCCGGATTATAGTAGGTTTTGGCAAATTATAGAAAAACATAAAATAAATCAGTTTTATACTGCTCCAACTGCCATAAGAGCTTTAGCTAAAGAAGGTTTAGGGTTTTTAGAAAACAACGATTTAAGTTCTTTAAAAGTGATAGGAACTGTAGGTGAACCCATAAATGAAGAGGCTTGGCACTGGTACGATGATAATGTAGGAAAGAACAAGTCACCAATTGTAGATACTTGGTTTCAAACCGAAACTGGTGGAATTATGATTAGTCCAATTCCATTTGTAACACCAACAAAACCAACGTATGCAACTTTGCCATTTATTGGTGTGCAATTGGCTTTAATGAATGAGTTAGGTGAAGAAATTCATGGTAATCAAGTAAACGGAAGGTTAGCCATTAAATTCCCTTGGCCAAGTATGGCTAGAACAATTTGGGGAAACCATAAACGTTATAAAGAAACTTATTTTTCGACTTTTGAAAACATGTATTTTACTGGTGATGGCGCTTTAAGAGACGAAGTTGGTTATTACAGAATAACAGGTAGAGTAGATGATGTAATTATTGTATCTGGGCATAATCTTGGAACTGCGCCAATAGAAGATGCTATAAACGAGCATCCAGCAGTTGCCGAAAGTGCTATAGTTGGTTTTCCTCATGATATAAAAGGAAATGCACTCTATGGTTTTGTTATTCTAAAAGAAACAGGAGAAAGTAGAAAACAAGAGAATTTAACTAAAGAAATTAATCAAATTATAACAGAACAAATTGGGCCCATTGCTAAGTTAGATAAAATACAATTTACTGCAGGTTTACCTAAAACTAGAAGTGGTAAAATAATGAGACGTATATTACGTAAAATAGCTGAAAATGACACCACTAATTTAGGCGATATTAGTACGTTACTAAACCCAGAATGTGTGCAAGATATTATTGATAATAAGTTACTTTAAATTGATATTGGATTTATGAAAAAACTAGTATTATTATCTTTAGTTTTTATTTTATGCATTAATTGTAAGTCGAATAAAGAAGAAGTTGTTATTGAGCAAAAAAGTACTCCTTTAGAGAGAGAAGAAATAATAGAGAATGAAATTTACACTGCTTACTTAAATGAAGTAACTAAATGTTCTGAAGATGTAGTTGCTATGTCTAATTTTAATGATAAAAATGAAACCTGGAGTATTTGTGAAAACGGAAATGAAAGCAGAGTTATTCAAATTAAATCATATAAAGAAAATGTATTTTATAAAGAAATTTATTTTGAACAAAATAATGATTTAGTTTATGCTGAAGAATCTATAAATCAAATTGAAATCAATCACTTTAAGAGTGGTAGTTGGAAGTGTGGTTATTATATGAACAACGGTAACGTTATTTCTTTGGAATCATTAGGTCACGGAAAAACAGAAGACGACGAATGGAGTCCTGAACTTATTTTTGAAATGTATAAAAAGCGACTTTCAGAATTAAGTCAAATTAAAGAATAGTAAACTAAAATTAATTACACCTAATTCCAAGCTAATTGTTTTCGTTCTTTCCAATAATGTACTGGATTAGTTTTGAAGTTTTTTAATGTATTTATCTCTTCATCAGTGAGATGAAATGTCTCCGTTTTAAGATTAGATTTTAAATGCTCAATATTAGAAGCGCCAATTAAAACAATACTATTTTTTATGTTTTGAGAGCAAAATTTTAATGCAATTGCATCTGTGTTAACATTATATTTTGTGGCTAAATTTTCTAAAGCCATGTATAATTCAATATAATGTTTATAATTTGTGTTTCTAAACACACGACCATTAGCTAAGGCTTCTTTAATAATTATGGTTTTGTCTTGATTAGCTAATTCGTTGGTTATAGCCTCTAAACTTTGGTCTAAAATATTATAGGTGACTTGGAAGCCATCAAATAATTGTTTGCCTTCAATAGAAACATTTAGTGCTTTATTTATGACTTCTAATTGGTTATCTCCAGTAGATGTCATTGCAATTTTAATGTTATGTTCATTTTTTAAAAAAGCCAATTGGTTTAAAACAGCTTCATTATCTAAAACACCAGATTCTAAAGTAGCAGAATGAATTTGATAGACTTTTAAATGTGGTAAAAAAGCTTTAGAAACGTTCCATTGTTCGTTTAGTTTAGACAAACTATGCTCTTTAACTTCATGAATTTTTGCATTTTTATCAAAATTAGCAACATAGGTATAACCAAACTTTGTGGCTATTTGTATGCTAGAATCATTTTTGGTGTTTAGCCATTCTAATAATAAATCTTCAGCTACACCATAACCAGGAGCAGTATCAAAATAACGAATACCTAATTGATAAGCTTGTTCAATAACATCAAAGCTTTTTCGTCTAAAGGCTTCTAGATTTAGATTAGAATTTTGAGTGTTTCGGATGTTAATATATTGAGGTCTGCCTAACGCAGCTGTGCCAAGTCCTAACATGTGTTTCGTTTAGATTTACGTTATTTTTAATAACGTTATATTATTTATAAAATGAATCACTTTTGTTTCAGGCATTTCGCAAGGTTTTAGTAATTCGTTTTTATTGGTAATATAATAGTTTAAACTGATAAAGTCGTTGCCACCAAGTTCTTCGGCATAAATTTTTATACTTTTTCCAGTGTTGAAATCGGTTCGTGTAATGCCATATTTTTTGCCTTCAAAAAGCACTTCAGAATAACCAATTGGTAGTGTTTTAATTTTTTCAAGCATTAATCCGTCAATCTTTTTGCAATTAAAAACAAAATCACAGATAATAAGCCAAAAATAGTAAAGCCAATAAATAGAGGTAGAGCAGATGTGGTTACAAAACTACCAATGTAATTTGCTATTGGAACAGCCATAATTGTTGAAATAAACCCGTTTATAGCAGCGCCAATTCCTGCAATATGACCTAAAGGTTGCATGGCAAGACTTCTTAGATTTCCAAACAGAAACCCTACAGCAAAAAACTGAATTAAGAAAAAGCCAAGAATAACATATAAATGTGGATTTTCGCCTGAACAAAATAATATAACATATAAAAGTGATATTAAAAAGTAGGCAATAGCAGCATAAAAAGCAATATTAAAAGACCCAAAACGCATTACTAATTGGCTATTACTAAACGTGGCAAAACCAACAGCAAAAGCAGTACTTGCAAAAATATAAGGAAACATGTCGCCTAACTGATATTGAACCTGAAAAATATGTTGAGATGTACTTAAATACACCATAAAAGAACCTGTTATGAATCCTGAAATTATAGTAAATATTACTGCACGCTTATATTTAAAGAAGGCTTTTGTTCCAGTAATAAAAATAGACCATTTAAAAGGAATTCGTTTCTCATTAATTAGCGTTTCTGGTTGCCTCAACCAAAACCAAGTAATAATTATAAGACCAAATATTAAGTTGAAATTAAAAATTCCTTGCCAACCAGAATAATTTAAAATAAACTGACCTAAACTTGGTGCTACAATGGGAATAAGAATAAAAAACATCACAACAATAGACAATAATTTTGCCATATGGTCACCGCAATATAAATCTCTAATCATAGCAATAGATATGGTTCGCGGAGAAGATAATCCAATACCTTGTAGGATTCTTCCAAGAATCATAATTTCAAAACTTGCTGTGTTGACACAAATTATGCTACCAATAATAAAAATGGTAAATCCAATATAAACCATGGGTTTTCTCCCAAAACTGTCGGATAAAGGTCCAAAAATAAGCTGACCAAAACCTAAACCAAGAAAAATCATGGTAATAAGTTGTTGGTGTTTACTCAAATCGTCTTCGCCTAAAGCATTTCCAATTTGTGGTAAGGCAGGTAAAAGTGCATCTATAGATAAAGCAACAATAGACATTAATAAAGCCATTAATGCTATAAATTCTACTTTTACAGGCGTTGTTTTTTGCATGGCACAAAAGTAGATGTTTAAATAAGGGTTTACGATTTTAATATTTAAATAAAATGTTAAAACTTATAAAGTTTTTATTTTTTCGCAAGTTTCTTAAATGGTTAGCATCCAAAGAGTATAAACCAATTAAAATAATTATGAAAAAGCAATTAATTAAATTAACTATTGTATTCAGTTGTATTCTTTTAGTTCAGTCATGTAAATCCGATGATAATTATGAAGCAGTAGTAGATTATTCTGCTTTAGATCAAGTTTTACAACCCTACTTTGGAACAGAAGTGCAATTTAGTAATTTGGATAATTATGGAAATCAAACTATTCCAAATTATATTGTTAAAGATAATACAGGTGCAAACGTAATTACTGATGAAAAAGCGACTTTAGGAAG
>Ga0105354_1000376_pt1 | contig 27656 bp, 16 predicted proteins | sample GOMGulsemesocosm_FD_83658 | JGI IMG/M metagenome (GOLD analysis project Ga0105354, IMG submission 83658) | Methane-oxidizing microbial communities from mesocosms in the Gulf of Mexico - GOM9B Gulf of Mexico | ecosystem: Environmental > Aquatic > Marine > Cold seeps | place: USA: Gulf of America...
ATAGTATTTCCTAGATTGGTTGTTACTGTAGCTGTAAATAAATTATAGTTTTCGTCACTAAATTCAAGGTTTGTTATACTTGCTATTTCACTAAATTGAGTGTTTGGTATCGTAAATAAGGTTTGACAACCAGAAGTTTCATCGAAATTAAATGAAATTTGAGATCCTTCTTCCGTTTCTATAGCTGAGAAATTTTCAATTCCTACAACCGATTCCTCAGAAGATAAACTTATAAAATTAGCCAACTCAGTTAATGTGGAAGATGAAAAGTTAGTTGAAAGTTCGTTATCAACCTTATAATCATCTATTACATGTTGTAATAATGTTTCCAAATTAGTAGTAACAGTTCTACCATCTTTACAAACAGGGTCTATACATGAAATTGTACCATAAGCAATAGTAACACCAGCAGGATGAGTAGTTGTTGTAGGTTTTAGCACTCCTCCTTTTGTTCTTAATATTAATCCTCCTGAACCTGTTTCATATTCATTATGATGAATATCAACAGTGAATGTATAGGTACCATTAGAATTATTTAATATTTGTAAATTTGATAAGCTTGTACTATTTTCAAACAGCGTATTAATATCGTCATCTGGGTTTTTAGGGTTGTTTGTTGAGAATGCTAAAGACACTCCGCACTTACCCGGTCCAGCTTTTGATGATGGGTCAAATGTAAAAAACATACCTACTGATTTCCCTTGATCTTGCATGCTGTCTCCTTCATCATAGCTCGTAAAATTGTATACTGCAGGACTAGCCAATTCAATAAAAGGTGCTAAAGCTTGCATTTCATCAGGATTGTATCCGTTTGTAGTGTAACTTTCAGAAAGTGGCGCTATAGTACTAAAATCAGTTCCTGAAGGATAATTTTTACTTATACCCCATAAATGATTTAGTAAATTAAGAAAGTTAACTTCTGCTGCAGTTTCATAACTTACCACTTCAGTACATACACAGTCAAATTCTAATTTTTCCGTTTTCCTAAGCGGTAACTGTCGTATAATAGTTCCCGTTCTTGATCCTAACTCATATTCATTATTAACATTTAAAAACAATATGTTATCGTTATAGAAGTGTCATCATCCTCACTAATTTGAATGTTTGTAAAACGATTAATAGTCGCTAAATTAGGTAGTGCTGGAACTATATTAATATTTACTGGAGAAGAAACTCCAGGGAAACTAATAGAAATTGCAGTTTGAAATGTAAATTGAGATGCAGACCATTGAGCCATTAAACCACTATCTTCCAACACCTCAGGCAAAATACTACTAGAATACCCATAAACATCTGGAGTATTATTTAATGATATATTTGATGCTAATAAGTTACCAGCATCCTTTAAGTTATTCATTAAACGTGTCAATCCTTTTTCAAAACGTGTACGTTTATAACATCCATCAGGACTCGCATCCGTTGCTGCTTCATCACTTAATTGCTCCCCAAGTGCATCTGTAGTAAAACCACATTCACCAATACGGGCAGTTGTAGTTCCTACAATTATAATTTCTTCAGGAATTTCACAACCCGTAACAACAGGTATTCGTACTATTGAAGCTACAATTTCAAAATTATACGTATTTGGTACTACATTTGTGTTAAGTGAACCAGGTACATAATACATGTTTTTAAGATCCGTTATTTTATAATCGGTATTGTAATTCGCCCAAGTAATTGGGTTAAGTCCTGTAGCACAAGGGTTGTTAACATCAGCATCCTTAATTTCTAACTCGATATCATTCCCATTACCTATTTTAAGTTTTAAAATCGCTCCAGAACCTATACCGCTACTTGTAATATTAGTAGCTGTTGTTATTGGTAAAGTACCCCCAAGTTCTTCATATAAATCTAGGGTTAAGTAAGGCATCGAGCTTGCTGGTAAAGTACTAGTTACTAAACCAAACTGTGAAAGTTCTGGATCTATCATCCCGTCTAAAAGAAACTCTATATCAAAAGCTAAAGGACATTTTCCTGTAGCTAGAAATGCTGCAGCATTAGCATCAGCAACAGCATCGGCTCCCATTTGGGCATCGGTTGCTCCCGAATCAAAACCATAATCTGCAGGGGTAAATCGTTTTGTTTTCCCCTCAAAAAACGCAATAGTTTCCGGACTACAGGCGCCATATGCTGGCACAGGATCTCCTGCTGTGTTTGTTAAATCAGCTTCATAATCAGCAATCCCAACTCCTAAAGCTACACCATCTTCATAATCCCCATAAAAATTTTGCATATTATTTTGACCTGAAGTAACCACTTCGTTGTAGTCTAAAAACATTGTAGCAAAAGAATCTATATTTTCTATATTCCCAATGCATCCATGAGCTCTGTTTTTGCTTATAGCATAAATATTTGAATAAGCATATTTAAGCTTTGTTTTAAGTGCCATATAGTAACTCCTAAAAGTGGTCCAAATCCTGATTTTCTGACTTTCCGCTAAACCAGGTATTGATGCAAGAGTAGCAACAACATCCGCAGGGTTTTGCAATGACTGCATGTCAGTATGGAAAGCATTATCAAGAGGCAATAAACCATTACTATACACTACGGTATAATAAGCCAATTGCAATAAGTTCATTTTATAATCAGCTCCATCGTAGGTATAGCGTAATCCATCATAGTTGGTTGTTAACGCTTCAGCTAGTATCGCTTTTCTATGTGATGCTTGGTCGTCCCCTGCTATAAGGTTTTCAACTGTTGAATATGTCACATTCAAAAACGGATCAGGAGAGGTATTTGGATTTAATAATGATTGGAACGTAATACCAATATCATTATTGGCAGCTATGCTAATCTCTTCAAAGGTTTCTATTTTCAATAAATTAGCATCAAACGATTCTGTATTTAGTTCAATATCCCCTCCAGGAATAGTATGCATTCCCTCGCACAAGGCTATGCTATACACATAATACTCATATTCCGGATGATGCCATAACAATGCATCTGCCCAAGTTGGATTCCATATGTCAAGAAAGTCCTCTACCGTTTTCAATTGTTCTGGCTTAATAACATAAAAACCAGGGTTTGTTGTTGATTCCACTAAACTTGCTGTATTTACTCCTTCAGCAACCTCAGGTGAAAATATATCATAACCAATTTTTTCAACTTCAACAAACGATGGTGTTCCGAATTCATCTACATAACCTACAGCAGGATCAGGATTTCTCCATGTAGCATTAGAAATTGTCATTATTTCCGTTGAGCCGTCATCATTCACTACTTCTTCTTCAGTTGTACCTGCATACCATAATTTATTATGATCATTAAATACACTTAATGGGTGTAAATCAATATCACCAGCTACAGCATCATCTGCGGCACTTGTAATACCACCATATTGACCGTAAGGGCTAACATCAACTAACAACAAGGATCTATTAACATCACAAGCAGAAACAAATGGTTTACATAAATCTCTACACCCTTCTAATAAACCTCTAAACTCCGTTAAAAATCGATTTTTATACAACGCTATTTCATCCAAGGTAATCCCCTGTAAATCAGTAGCCGTGAGCACTTCTAATTGATAGTGAAAAGTGGTATTATTGGTAGCTGCCATAATGTTTTGCAGCACATATTCCTTTTCTGCTTCTACAACTAATATTTCTCTCTCTTCATCAGCAGCCAATTGAGCTTTAAAAGTATCACAATCGGCTATAGAAAGGTACCCACAAATTAAGGACTCTTCACAACTATAACAGGTAGCAGTACAATCTTCTAAACTTGCATTTGGATTAAAACGTGACGGATCAATATAGCAATCACTATCAGGGTCAGACAACTCAGTTATATAAGCATCAGCATAACCTTCCAAAGCAGCTTGATTAATTCGTAAATCTTTTTGTAAGTTGTAACTCCCTACTTTTAAAGCACCATCGGCATCGCGAGTAATAGTATGATGTATTTCACCACCAATACCAGTTATCGTTTCTGAAATAGCGCCTCCAACCAATCGTTCTTCACCACAATCATCTAATAAACTAATATATAAATCATATACAAAAGGATATTTTAAAGGACTACCTGTGGCACATTCCACAGTATAAAAACCTGGTAATTGATCCAATGTATAATTAAAAGTTATCTCCGGATCATCCTCAACAACTCCTATTTGGGTCCCCATTTTAATACCGTCCAAAACAATACCATAATTACCTGTAGGATATAGATCATTGTTCGATAACAAATCACTGGTCATTTGTGCTAACGGCATACTTTCCGCATCCAACCCTAAAAGATTGTCTGGATTTTTACCTACTAAAGCAGTAGCTATCGTATTACCATTTGGAGCAATAAAATTAATACTCACTTGCCCATTAGGGTCTACAACTATATTTTTTTTATAAAAATTATTTAATCCTACTTTATATCCAAACAACCTGTTTAACTCTTCTTGTTTTGCTTGTATATAAAAATATTTCATTTCATGACCGGAACCTAATTGATGTTTGACACCGACCCCTCCTTTTCTACTAATTCTACCTGTATTATCAGATTTATATTCTGTTTGAAAATATGGGTACCCTTCGGCATTAGGAACTAAATCCTGATACGTACCTGTAGGAGTAATTGCATTTGAATAATAATTACTTGCTCCAGACTCTGTGGACATCGGCGTTAAGTCCGTTACACAAGTAACATCTTCTGTTGGTGTTTCCCAGTCAAAATCCTTATGCGTAAAAACTTCACCTGATGCGTTTTTATTTAAACCATCATAATACCTAATTGCTGACTCATTTAATGGTACTGGTAATATTTCTATGGCTGGTCGTCCTTGAGCATCAGCTATAGTTTCTCCAAAAACTACTTGGTTGTTAGAGTTTATTTTAGTCACTGTTTGGCGGTTATACAAACGACCATCATGGTAACTGACTATATCTTTTCTTTTTCCCTCTTCAGCATAAGAAGATTGAAATTGCCAGTTTTTACTCCCTTGTTCATGGTTTTGAGTAATCTTTAAAATTGATGTTCCCCAATTGGCAACAGTATTCTTCTCATTAAAACCACTAGTCCAATCACCATAATATTTTTTAGAAGTCTCATCTAAAAACCGACTTATTGGACGTACTCTATAAATTAAATATCCTTTTGAATATACTAAAGGTATTCTGTACGATGTATTTTTAGTTTCAATACGTGTACTGTTTCGTTGAAAACCCTGTTCTGTTAATTTTATTTCTGAAGTACTTAATGGCGTACTATTATCACTAAAATTATCCAACCAAACCCACTCCAACTCATATTCAATAGCAGCGATATTTACAGCCCAATTAATTTCAAATTCATCTTGATCCGTACTTGAACCAATAACATTAGGCGCAATTGAAGTAAGTACTTCGTTTTGGTTGGTGTATTTAATTAAGTTCGCATCTGTAAAATTTACAGATGTATCATTTACAGGAAACTTAAAATAACGTTCTGCTTAAAACTTTAATTCAAGGTATACTGCTGAATCAAGTAAAAATATTTGATTTCCATTTTCATCTTTATATACAACAGAACTAACCGAAACTGAGGCCTTGTGAACTCCTGGTAGTTTGTGTACAGAGAAATCAACAAAATTACCAATGTTTTCACGTTTATTGTCATGAGTAACAGCCATTGTAATGTTATATGGTGTTGCTAATGCATTCCCGGTAGCATCATAGCTAACTACTGACAATTCAACCTCTGTACTGTACACTTGTAAATGATTTGTAGGACTAGCAGAATCATCAATATATCCAACATGTACATACACTCCTGACTTTTCAGTGGTATATTCTGTAGCAAAATCGTTATATAAAGGATCTTGAACTGAAACGACAGCCCCATTGCTTACTTGACTACCAATTAAGCGTGCACTAGTTGTTTCAATTTCCTATCCATTAACAAATAATGAAAGGAACGTAACTAATATGAGTAAATATTCTTTTAACTTTAACATGAATACTATTTTTAATGCTTTTTGTTTATTTTATTTGAAAACTTCTTTCGTCTATTAATTCATATCCGTTAATTTTATTAGATAATGTAATTTTACCTGAATTGGATATGTTTAAATAATTTGAACTATTAAATCTATTTTCCGTATTATCATTTCTAGTATAGTCCTTATAAATCACTTCTAGAACTGGTTGTGATAAATCAGATTTTCTAAAATCTTTTGAAAAATTAATTCTATTTGCTAAATAAAATACTTGCTTGTTAAGCAAATAATCTTTGGCTACATGTAATATTATTTTATAATACTGCTCTGACGAAATCTTTTTTGCGGATAATATTATTTCCCAATACTTCCCATGATCTTTAACTAATTTCCTATCATAGGATATTAGCATGCTTTTTATATCAAAATCAGTATTTACCCTATTTTCTGGATTTGTAACCAATATTGCTTTTTCATCATGACTAATCCTTAAATTAACTTGAGGAGTACTTAATATATCAGTATGATTAATTTTCATAAAATAAGAGTCCGCTTTGTTTTTATAAAACTCCCCTTGATAGCTTTCCTCAATATCAGTTGAAGCTTTTGTTTTTTATAAATTGTATGTGCTTTTAAATTGAAGCGTTTTATTTAAACTATACTGCTCATGTACTGACAATAATATTTCATCAACCGTTTGTCCTTGCATGCTAACATGTGCAAGTAGGCCTATAATTATATATAAAAAATATTTTCTCATCCTATTCCTAATTTTGCGATTGAATTACAGTTCCTGAACGGGATTCCTGAATTGTTTTCACCCCTCGAGAAGTTTCCTTTTTTACACGTACCAAAGAACCTTCTTTATTATATTCATAACGGGTACTGTAATTATTTTCATCAAGCTCCGCCATTAACTGAAATGTTATTGGGTCATACACAAAGGACTTCATGTTACCATTAACCGGGTGCACTCTTACATCATCAAAATATACAGGAATACTATTGCTTTCATTAGTTAATTCAAGCCTCATTGTTACTGTATTAGCTGGTATTTCAAAAGCTCCAGAAATACGTTGCCAACCGTCAATAATATTTCCTGTAGCTTTATAATTAAAAACTATAGGGATTCCTGCTCCATCAACATTTATTTCAGCATCAACGCTATCTAAAAACGTCAAGTTAATTGCTGCTTTAGTATAGGTTTTTACTTGGATATTTGTTTCTTCTTTTACCCATGCACTTAACCAATATTTTTCTCCTGGTTCAGGCTGAAATGAGTAACAATCCTTACACACCTCTACTTCGCCACCACAACCAATACCTGAATGGTATAACAAATTATATAAAACCGTTAACCCATCTCCTAAATTGTAAAAATTTTCATAAGGATAATAATCTGCTTCTAATAAGTTTATTTCATCCATTACTGGTATATAACCGTTGGCATATAAAAAGCTTAAAGAGGTAAATAAACTTGGTACGACACTTTTTGAATTTGTACTAGCAGCTTTGTAAACAGATAACTCTGGGTTTTTATTTGGGTCTTCTTTTTGAGATAAACGCTGCGTTGAAGAATCAATATTAACATAATATTCATTGTCTACTCCATAAAAATAAAGGTGTGACTTTAACCTTAAATCAGCGATTACTGCTTGCAAGTTTGCTGCATTATCCGTCTGAGCACCATCTGTAAAAACAACCACTAACTCAGGTACATCAGCAAAACCATTAACCACTTGTAAAGCTCCACCCCAGAAATCTGAACCTCCGCTAATACCATCATTTAAATTAACATCATATCTTTCACCATAATTAGCAATCCAAGCATCAAATGTTGGTTTGTTAGCAGTATTTACTAATAATGGAGGAATGTTATCCGTTCTAACAATACCATCACTATCAGCCATACCAGTAATAGAAACTTTTGTTATGCTATTATTAGCATATAACCTATCAATAAAATCTTGTAATCCTCGACGTATTTGATCAATTTCATTCACATCAATTTGACCTTCGCTCTCTAATTACCCTGACTCATCAACTACTAAGGCTATGTGCACATCACAAGGGTCTATTAAATTCTCTGGACAAAAATCTATATGCCTAACTTCATTTCCGTTACTTACAATACTTGGTGTCTCCCAATTTAAATCAAAACCTGAATAAACATCTAAATTACCATCATACTCAAAATCGGTCATCGCACTTGGACTCCCACCTGTAGTAGTTTGAGTAGCATTTACCCTTACAACTTTTACATCGTATTCATTCTGAGAATGATCCGTTGAAAATGAAAAAGTGTATTCCGCTGTTGTTGGTCCGCTATACTGGAAATTATAAATTCTAGGATAGTTATGAGATATATAAGGAGCCAAATCCTATAATTCCTGTGGGTTGTTATTTGTAATAAACCCGTTTGTTTGTTGGTCAGCAACTAACACTTCAACTAAATCAGTAAACAACCCTTGGATTATAGGTGAATGTGAACCTGGAGTATCTATACAAGGAACATGTGGGCAATCAGAAACCACATTAATTGGTAAACTAAAATTTGCTGTACATTCATTTCCGTAGCCTATTACTATATTAATAGTATAATTACCTGTTTCAGTAAAAGTATAGTCTAAAGTTGGGGCTGTTGATGTATATATTGGTACAAAAACTGGAAAAAGACCTGCCGTTTGTTGATTTATTGTCCAAGCAAAAGTATTTATAGGCACTGTTGTTTGTAAATAAAAATTAAAAGGAGTATCAATACAATATACACTTGTACTTGCTGTAATTGTTCCTGTTAAATTATCATCACAAGGAACAACTAATTCATCTGGACAGAAATCGATGTGCTTAAATAATAACTTATCAAAAAGGGGCAATTGATTAATTTCAAAAAGAGTATTAGAGCCCGAATAGTTACCTAAATCTATATCTACCCCAGTTAAATTAACCGTTGGTAATGTATGTGTTGCAAAGACAACATCTGAACTAGCATCATTAGGAGAAAAAGAGAAACTAATATCATTATCACAATCTGTAAAGAAATTATTAATTACTCCTTTATCAGGATCCGTAATATAAGGTAACAATGCTATTAATTCAGGAGGTGATGAACCATTAATACTTGCTATAGGATCATTATTTTGGACTCTTGCAGTAATATGTTGCACTAAATTTAAAAACAAATCTTCAACAACCTCTGAATTTGGGTTACTTGCCGTACAAGAAACTATTTCATCAGAACAGAAATCGATGTGGCGAACTTCTAAATCAATAAATTGTCCTCCATCAAATGTAACTAATGTGTTTGGATCTGAATAATTACTTAAATCCATAACTATACTAGAAGTACTAGGTACGGGATCAGAAGATGAAAGTGGAGCTGCATAAGGGTGTCGGAAACGAATATCATAGTCATTGTCTGAAGCTGAAAATGCGAACGAAAACCCTGTAATTTCATCAGTAGAAGCTATAAATTGAAAATTATTTATTACACCTTTATCTAAATCTGTAACATATGGCAATAAATCTAATAATTGTTGTGGAGAAGTACCATTTAATGTACTTGGATTGGCCCCGTTTTGCAACTCTACAATTAGATAATCAATCAAATTAATAACCAAACCTCCTACACTATCAGAGTTTGGATTGTTTACTGTACATGATGCTTCCTGAACACTTAGGTGTATTGGATTTTTTTCCAAAGTTAAACCATTAACAATAGTATTGTTAGCCAAACAATAATAGTCACCAGAATCTGAAAGTGATACATTATTAATTGTACTCTCTATTTGTTTCTCCTACAATTGCTGTTCCACTTGGATAAACTCCTTTATACCATTGATAAGTATTATTATTACTAAAATAATTATCTTCAAACATTGTAAAAGTAACACTAGCACCTGCTTGCTTTGTTATGGTCTGCTCTTGATCTATTTTTGCTTGGGGGGAATAAGTAAATGAATTATTCCCAAAATTGGTGATTTGCGTACTATACTCTATAAATTCATCTTCAAAATCAATAAAGCGAAAACCGTTTGAAGATACAAGAAAACCTGCTTGTGAAAACGTTAATAATGATGGGATTCTAAAATCAGGGATATTTCCAGAAAGCTTATTATTTCCAAAACTTAATCTCCTTATACTAGATAGCTGTTCTAATTCTAACGGGATACTTCCGACCAAATTATTATTCGACAAGGATAAAGTTTGTAAATTTATCAACTGACCAATCGAGGGAGGTATTTCTCCTGGAATACTACAATCATGCATAGATAATATTAACAAATTAGATAATTGTCCTATTTCAGAAGGTAAAGGGACAGTAATAGTGTTATCATCAACATAAACTTGTTGTAATTGTGACATTTGACCTATTTCTGGAGGTATTGGACCAATTAAATCACAAGATGAAAAAAATAGTAATTCCAATTTAGACAATTGGCCTAACTCTGGAGGAAATACCCCTCCTAAATTACTATTATTCGCTAAGTCTAATGTTCTTAAATTTGATAATTGACCTAATTCCATAGGTATCCCGCCAATTAAATTATTCTGTGATAAATCCAATAAAAACAAAGTCCCTAAATTACCTAATGAAACTGGAATGTTTCCTGAAAAATTATTCTGGTTTAAGTACAAGTATAGTATACTATCCAGATCACCTAATGAATCTGGAAGTACTCCTGAAAAATCATTATAGGAAAATACTAAACCAGTTAAATTATCTAAATCACCTAATGAACCTGGAATGTTTCCTGATAAATCATTACTCGCTAATTGTAAAGTTAACAAGCTAGATAATTGCCCTATTTCAGAGTGAATACTACCTATTAAATTATTGTCCGCTAATATTAGTTCTCGCAAACCTAATAACTGCCCTATTTCAGATGGAATTTCTCCTTGTAAGTTATTTTCTGATAAACGCAAGAAATGCACATGTCCTTCGTTATTTAAAGTTATACCATACCAACCTGTTTGAGTAGTTGGGTCCCATGTAATAACTGGTGTAGAAAAATCCCAACCAGTATTATTAGTCCAATTTCCTCCATCAGTAGCAGTATATAATGCTTGCAAAGCAGCCTTTTCAGAAGCTGGTACTTGCCCCGAACTAAAATTAGCAAGAAATAATGCTAGTATACTTATATATAAAAATTTTGTTTTCATCTTAAAAATGCTTTATTTTTTTATTTCTGAAATAATTCTTTCATTAACTTCTTCTTCAGGGATGGCATTACAATCCAAAAGTTGTTTGGTCATTATTGCACTACTATTAGGTGCTACTTTTAAACTTTTACGCCCTGTGTGTGATTCATCCGTAGTTACAGTAATAATGCTTTCAATAATGTTCTTTTCAAAATTAAAATGCGCAGTAGTGTCACATTCGCTAAAATTATAATCCTCAAAACCATCAAAACCTAACTCCTTATATTTAGTGTTTGAACCTACAGCAATTGGGAATTTGTTGTTATATCCGTATTGAGCAGATGAATAACGTTTTAAAGCATCTTTATTTTCTACTTCATAACCAAAAGGACTGTATTGAGTCACTTCAGAAGCAAAAGTCCATTTTTTATCTGCAGTTGTTTGATCAATTACAGTTTCGTCAATTTTCCATTGACTAGTAGCCGCATCATACACATACAATTGTCGAAAATCCGTAAAGAATCCTGTACGTCTTGTTGAAGGATCAATAAGTTCAGTACTTGTAGGGTCAGGATTTTCAGTAAAGTTCCTCCCTGTTAAATAAGCATATGATTTTTTTGCTCGCCAATTTCCTTTAATGTTATAACGGTATGGGTTATATGCCATTTCATAATCATCATGATTAAAAGCCAACTCACCATTTTCATCATATTGCATACGTGGTAACTTACACTCACACTGTGCAGCCCATACATCGGAATATTCAACTCCAGATGCATTTACGATTCTATGGTCATCCCAATTATCAGCATTAAAAGTAGTACCGTTTATTTGCGAAACACCTTCTATAGGATTTTTACGTGTAGTTATTGAAGCCATACTTGCTGATTGCAAGTTTCTATGTCCTGATCTTACTACTTTAAATCTCCCATCAGACAAGTCATCATTTGTTACTCGCATTCCATTTTCTTGAATCAATGAAATACTTGTAGCGGTTGCCTCTATTACCCACGCTTTAAACCCGTCTGTAGCTGATTCAATCCATAATTCATCACCTTCTGTAAAAAATTCATTTTCAATATATGAACCTTCTAAACTATATAAATCACCTCCATTACTAGTAATATTCCCAGTTAAGTCCAAATTGTTAGCAGCTTGATCCATTCCCTCATGCGCCCAATAAGCTGGCGTACTTAAACTAAAATAATGGTCATCATACTCATTCACCGTTTCAGTTAATAACACCTCTCCAGTTCCTGCATCCCAAGCTAAATTTTTAGTAGAAACCACAGCACCTGCATCATGTGCAATTTTTTCTCTTAAAATAGCTGATGTATGTATCACTTTGGTTGTAACTGCTGTTTTTATTTGATTTTCATGTCTGGCATATCTTGGCACTGCCATTGGTCCTGAAACAAAAAATGGTCCGTAAAAAACACCCGCGATATTAAATTTTGCTCCAACAGTTTGAGATACTGTTTTACTTTTTCTAAAATCATTTATCACATCATAATCAACACCTACAAGCTTAGGCTCAATTACTCCTTCTGCATTAATAGTGGTAACAGTATTATTTAATTTTCCTTGATTTCTATTATAAGTTTCTTCTCCTTGACCCTCAGTATTTTCATAGTGATATGCGACACCAGAAATAGGTTCCGTTTGTCCCTCTGCAAATACATCTTGACTTTTCATTTTCCCATCCATATCATTCGTATGAATAGTATACCCCTGTGATAAAGTTAAATGATCTTTAACATTTAAATTTAGTATACTACTAAGTGCACCAGATTTATCATATTCAGGAGTTATTACTGTCATATCAGTAATTGTAGGGTAATCCCTTGTAGTGAAAAAAGATGTTATCACTTTACCTGTGGCATGTTTTTTTACTTCTTTTATAGTATTCCCTAATTCATCTACCTCTTTTCTACCTAAATTCTTAACTTCTATTTTACTATAAGTTACTTTTGGTGAAGGAAAAAAGGATTCCCCAATTGGTTTCTCAACATATCTTGTATCACTAGGCGCTAATAATATCTTAGAATTTTTATTATCGAAAAAGGGTTTCACTAGTGGATTTTCCTTACTTCCTAAAGGCTCATAAGTTGCTACACCAGTTGAAAAACCTTCTTCTGTTTCATAGGTGTATTCTTGACCATAAAATTGCTTGTAATTTACGTTACCATCATTACTGGTCATTACATCCCAGTTATCATGTAGTTTTACATTTTTAACTCTACATCCTCCTCCTAATTTTTTATTATTTGGGTGCATTAAACGTATCCATGATTTATTAGGAATAAACCTACGTGCTATATTCGTTCTCCTTAATTTCCCAAATGGACTAACAAAAATATCTAATATAGCAGGTACAGCCCCGACAACTTCTTGTACGACACCTTTTACATCAGTAATATCTTCTTCACCATCAAAAGAATATACTTTTCGATGTAAATTCTGTCTTCCAAATCCCCATCCAGCTCTTGCTATTGGATTTACATCTTTACTTGGATTTAACCCATCTCCTTTATCAACTAATCGAATAGGTATAGCTGCATATTGTACATTACTTGCATCTTTAAATAATTCAAATACAGGATTATCTTTAAAGTTTAAATACCCTGTTACATAATCAAAATCAGAATCATCCCTAGTACTTGCTCCACCACCCCTAGTCATATTCAATAAAAACCTAAAGTAAACAACTTCAGAAGGATCAGTCAAATTACGAATGTACCTGTCCTTAAAATATTCTTTCCCTTGAGCTGTATTTTCAATGGGCTCATCTAACTTAACATATAAATAATCAGCATCAGTACCATTTCCATATAATACATCATTAGCTAATGCTCCTCCAGGATTCGGTAAAGTACCAGCACCTACAACTTTAAACATTTGCATTGCCTCTTCATCTTGCACATGTCTATAATCATCCGATTCATAATTTATTTGCAAATGTCCTCCAGACGGCAAATCAACAGACTCTAAAGTCCATGCCGTAACAGCAGCATCTTGCGCTGTTTTATTAGATTGATCTACATAAGGGTATTCTTGATTAGTCAAAGGACTGTCAACAGAACAACTTACACCTGCTTCAGTTGCTCTATAGTTACCCCATACATCATATCCCTTCGCGTCATATGATGGATTTGTATTACTATAATTAAATTTATAAGGAGTATACATCCCCATTTTGGAGTTTCGGTATGTAAAATAAACTTTCTGAAGTGTTAACTTACCTCCATTATTTGATAACTCATTGGACACTCCGTCTAAATTATTTGGAACATCTTTACATAAATCATAATTATACACAAAATGCGCTACTTTTATTGGATCAGCATTCTCTCCATTTGCCTCATATTCCGGCTTTGCATATAATGATATTTTATCTATCTTATACATTTTAGAATCTGTAGATGCATCTCTCCCTCCATTTTCACCTTTTACACCTAAAGCATCACGTCTTTCAGACATATCAAATATTGCAACATGTGTTTTGGTCTCAATTTTATTGACGTACAGCAATTCCTTTTCTCCATACACATAATTTGCCTTGTCGTCTTTTTTACTACTTAAACCTGGATTATAATTGGCTTTATTTTCTTCATAAGGCACCCTCCATTTATAAGTTCCTTCCTCATTTTTATTAACATATGAAAATTCTGTATAACCTCCTAAATCATCCCCTGAAGGTCCGTTATTCGTTAAATCTACATAATCAGACGACAATACAGAAGTCAACAAATAGGAATGCGCATAAGCAGGAGTAGTTATTCTGTTAAAATACTGATCTCCCAAACTATTATTATTACCCGCTGAATTATCTTTACCAGGATTATAACTTACCAAAGCAGATTTACAATCGCCTATCCTACCACTCACATCAAAAGTAGCCTCTTTTTTCACCACATTATAAGCAGCTCTACCATATATATAATGAGATCCATCATTCTTTAAAATCCTAACTTCTGAGGTATGATGGTCATGTATTCCTGGTTTTGAATATGGACTAAATTCCTTTTTAAAACCATACCTTTTCGCCTCTATTCTGGATAATTTTTGTATTGATTGATTTCTTCTCAATCGTTTGTTTCTTTTTATTTTAGCTGTAACAGGAATAGTTGTAACAGCAATAGGGTTACTAGGAGTAGGACTGTTTTTAATATAAAATGGTTCTAAAGTTCTTGAAAATTGACCTCCCCCAATAGCCAATTTAATAGGATCATATCCTCCTAATTTATTATGTAATAAATTCAACTCTTCATCAACATGAGTACCTCCAACATTTTTAAAATAAACCTTTTCATAAGCAGGTGTAGCACCTGTTTTATCTAATGCAAATTTTGGTAATACCATATTTCCGCTACTCCATACAGATGATGTTGAGTTAGAAGGTGATGCTTCCCCATCAATACCCCAGTGTGCTGCGTTTCCAACTCCTATCTCAACTCCAATAGTACCACCCATGCTTATATCAGTTGTTCTGTCATCAAAAACATACCCTATCTGACCAGAATACGGCCTAAACATTCCTGAAACTCCTTGCCCTTGCACAGCATATATATCATAGGTGTTATTAGTGATAGGCAATGTTGTGGTATACTCATTAAAAGTTCTGTCCTTTTCTCTATTAAAATCCAAAATATCATATTCCGAAGCATCACTATAGTTTTCAAACCCAAAAGCTCTCTCCGTTTTATATTTTTCAGAATCTCTAATTCCTTGACTAGTTCTATACCCCGTAAATTTTGCTCCTGGTTCAATACCCCACAACTCTCCTTCAATATTAAAAACAAAGGTGTAATTAGAAGACAGCATTCCTACTCTTTTAGTAGGAGTATACGATGCATCCACAAAAGAGAGAGAGCCGCTTAAAGCATTATTTGAATAATCAATACGCCCTAGTTTTTTACCTCCAATACGGTCACGTGAAACGCTCATGGAAACATTGGTAACGCCTTTTCTACTATTTAAGCTTACACCTAAATTTGCTCCTAAAACATTATCACCTACATCGGTTTTTGTCTTTTTTTGACTAAAAGAAACACTTGGATTAATAGAAGTCCCTTCTGAAGCTGATGCTGTCATATTCATACCAACCGTCACATTATCAGAAACCTGGTAAGACAATCCGCCTGTATTAGAAAAACCAAAGCCATTGTAGTTGTTATACTTAACCCCTATACCAAAACTCAATTTCAACATATCTTCACCAACACCAAAACCTGACAACATACCATCAAAATGAGCTCCAATGGTAACGTTATCCTTCATGTTGTTTTCATAAATCATCTCATCTCCCTTAAAATCATCAGTAATACCCCTAACATTTCTAGCGATTTGCCCAACATTCATATTCCATCCTAGACCAACCCAAGAAGCTTCTTGATCCATTGTTACTCCGGAATCATACGAAAGGTTTATCGGGTAACCACCAACATCCATAACAGGGATATTATAATTAAAATTTCCACTCGATAAATCCACCATATCCGATGTACCGATAGGCGTAAATGAGTTAAACTCTGGCTGCGATGGACCACTCGATAATGCAAATACCTGATTAGCCCCGGTGAACTGTACCATTAGCTGAATAGCCAAATAACTTACTACTACTTTAGTAAACTTTCCTTCTCTAACTTGTTTAAACGTCATAGTTTGTTATAACTTTATAGGTGTTTCTTTAAACTTAAATTTTATAATTCCGTTTCCAAACAATTCATCATTGTAAATCAATTGTATTTGGTCTTCTGGATTAATATTTCCAAAATATAATAGCGCCCTTTTAAAAGGAGCCACTTTAAAATTTCTTTCGAACTGTACTCCTGCGCAAGATATTGTATCCTGTGAAGATGTAATTATGGTAAAATCCTTTTGAATCGTAAAAGCCATGTGCTTTACAGCTTCTTCATAGTTCCTATTGGTAAACTCACTTAATAATAAATCCTTTTCCTCATCATGATGAAACTCTATTTCTAGAACACGCTCCTTTTTGTGAGTATTGTAAATAGAATCTACTTTTTTCAAATCGCTATTCCCCTGATTCTTTAAAATATAATACGCAATAGGAACTTCCGTAGCCGTATAATTTATTGTATTGATATAACGGTTTATTTTTTTTGTCTTCCACCCTATATTATCGAATCGATAATACTCATCAAAAGCCTGTTCTGTACCTTTAGTCTCCTTCACACAAGAAACTAGGCATATACACACCATCAATACTATACAACAAGGCAAATGTAATTTATTCTCCTTCATACTTAGAATTTGCATATTCCAATAACTTAATCGTTAAATCAACTGAATCGTCTGCATACATCACATTACCCCCGCCTTGAGTTCCTAAAATCAATTTGTACTCATATAATTTCCCGTACTCATCAATATACCCATTTAACCTATCCCATATTTGCTGAGAGACTTCCTTAGAAAAATATTGTTTCATAGCTGTCAACGTTTCATCTTCTTTTTGGACTAGATGCTGACTTAGTTTAATTTTATTTTCATCTTTAGATTTAATATCTAATTGAAATAATCGATATAAACTATCCAACTTTTTTGTTTGGTTTTTAATTTTTTTTGTATGAATATTAGACATATCCTTAGACATATTAAAACCATTAAACAATTCAATATTATCTATATATACTACTTTACTGTTTCCCGAATCATCTGAACAGCAAATAGCTACAAAAACTACTACACCTAGAATCAAAACCAGGTTAATTAAACTAAAAAAATGTTTCCTTTTCAAAATATTACTCATTTTATAATTACTTACAATGCCTTGTTCCTAGTTTTTAATTTTCTTACCCATAAAAATCAAAAAAAAATATCTTTTTCTTTATTTAACTTTATTTTTTACGAATCATATTGATATTCAGAGAATTACAAAAAACTGAATTAATTACATTAAAAATATTGCTTTTTAAGCAACAAAGCCCCTGTTAAAAGAAGTAAATATATAGTTTTTTTTAAAAAAAAACACCCCTGTTTTTGGGTATATTTAGCAAAAAAAAGCACCTAAAACTAGGTATTTAATACTCACTAAATATAGTGACAATCACATTCAATTAATTCCTATTATTTAAACATAATCAATAAATAATTTAGATCTTATATCGTGTTTTTTTATATAATTCCATTTTAGAGCGAAAAGTTACCCATTTTTTTTGATTTTTTTTGAAAAAAAATACGCATTCAGAAACCCAAAACCACTAAACAATACGTAATGACTTGAAAAAAAGTTAATTACATGTTTTATTTGTTGTTTTAACACATTAGGGATCTATATAAATACAAAGCTCTATTCAATACATTATACAAAAAATACTTTCCAGGGATACTTTGCCTAAATCCTCATGATCCTTTAACCCCTTTAGAATATCTTAGGTCAAATAAATATATTTTAAATTGCGCCATTTTTTTAAAGTAATTAGTTTATTTTCATGTAGTATACTAGACGCAACTAAAGCCTTTAAAATATGTAAACACTAGATAAATGGACGTTTACACATCAAACGTTTAAATACTATTAAATAGCTTTACGCCTCTTTTTTAAACATCAAAAAATAACGGTAAAGCATTCTCAAAATGTATGTTTAGTAGAGATCTCTACTAAACATAAAAAACACCCGTAGGTACAGGAAAATTTGATACCCCCACCCTATTTGGCATAATGTATCGTAGTGAGGTATTCATAGTTTATACGTTAAACTTAAATTAACTACCACTTTATTGAAACATCAAAATAAAAAAGGAAGCTACTTTCAAAAATAGCTCCCTTTTTATTTTTATCTAAATCAGCTCATTATTAATCTACTAAAACAAATATTTTTGATTCTTTATTGTAGTTTAAAAACAGTGCTCTCAATAATTATGAAAATTATTTATTCATTATAAGCAATAAAACTAATTCACTTCCTTTTAATTACTTTTTGCTCTTTATTAAATCTAACCAAAATAGAATCTTTATAAAAATTTAAAACTTTAAATCCTTCAAAAAACTCAAAAGAAGATTTTTTACGCATTAATTTTCCATTTATTTTCAATAGCAACAATGGCTCTTTGGCACTAGTTTCTTTTATAAAACCTAAGTATTGCAATTGTGGCCATTGTACAATAGCTACTGATTTATTTATTTTTGGAGCAACTACTCTCTTTTTTATTACCGAAACTCCTTTTCTTGGTTTTAATATATTACCAAGAAACGGCTCTCTAGTATATCTTTTTAAAGCAAAAGTATCTTTTTGAACTGTTATAGGTTTATCTTCACTAATTGCCATTGTAAAATTTTGGCGATTATCATTAGTATTAAATGAATTCCCAAAAAACTTATAAATCAAGAGCCCCCAAATAAATGCAACCCCTATAATTAAGACCCTATTTAAGCGTTTTTTACTCATTAGTTAATTGTAACTTTTCTAGAAACTGAATAATTACTGCTATTTCCCGCTACATCAGTATTTTTTATACGCCAATAATAATCACCAATTGTAGTAAAGGTATGCATTGCCGTATTTGTTGCTACAGTATACGACTGGTCAATATTTGTAAATGCAATATCCGTAGCCAATTCTAATACACTGTTAACTGAGGACTGTACTACACCCGAATCTGTTCCGTTATCCCAAACAAAAACCACAGCTGTATTTTGACTTTCTGTAGCATCAGCTAACGGCGTTCCTAAGCTGGCTATATTTGGTAATTGTGTGTCTAATAGTATTTTCCTAGTTGAGTAAACCGTTTCAGTAATTGTTGCAGTATTCAACGCTTTAATTTTCCATACATATATTCCATCTGTTGACATATCTGCATTAGTTATACTATATGATGTTGTTGTTATTCCTGGGGTTTGATTTATAGTACTTACACCCCCTAAAACATCTCTGTCCAATTCAAACGTATAAGAATCTGCTGTTGAAATACCTACCCAAGTAACCAATTGACCTGAACTAGTGTTGGTGTAAAAATTATCCGATGGAGAATTTAATATTACAGTTTGATCTGTCATAACTTCAGAAGCTTCCAATGTAAAAGCTACAGGAAAGGTATATGCTGTTTGATACGCAAAATTCTCCCCTCTTACTCTCCAACTGTACTCCCCTGGAGTTAATGGAAATGTAATAGAATTTGTTGGCACCAAGGAGTCTATAACAATAACATTAGAAACATTACTCACTTGCACCCTATAATCATCAGACCCACTGTTAGAATGCCACGGAAAAGCAACCGAATTACCAGCCAGTATAGTCCCATTTAAAGGGGTCGATATTGTAATATTATCATCCGTTATATCATCTTCAAAAACATCATCACATGCCGTAAAAAATAAACTTATAAATAACATTGACGCTAAACAAACTAAATTCTTTTTACTCATACCTATTACTCTTTTCATAATTCTGAAATATTATTTTTGCGTATAATTTTATTCTCCTTGTTTTAAAATCTTTCTTTTTAAAAAAACTTGTATTTACAACTCTTGAATATGGAAATTCTTTCTCAAATTCATAAACTATTTTTAATAGCGCTTCAAAACTTCCTTCAATAGTTAACTGATTAGTATGTATTGTAAATTTATTATCTGAAGCTTCATGTACTTCTGCTACATCAAATACATGAACAGACTTACTTTTATTGGTGACGAAATTTAAAATTTCTTGTTGCACCAACACCGATTCCATATTTTCTTCCCCTAAGAGATTATCTAAAAAAAGAATCTCAGTATCCAATTCTTGAACCGTATTTGATGAAGAGTTAATTTCAATTAATTGCTCACTTAATTCACTTAATTCATGATACGCATCAAGTGTTAACTTAAACGAACGTTTATAGGCAGCAAACCCAAGTAGGGTTGCAATAGCTAGTAATGCCAAAAATTTCTGCCTATATGTTAGGTTTTCAAACATTTATTGGATTATAATTTTAATTTCAAAATCATATTGATTTTGTCTTTTTTTATTATAGACAACAATATCAATTTTAGACATCCAAGATGTTTTTTTTAATTCTTTATACCATTCATTAAAATTTAAGTTTGATGATGAAACTCCTTTCAGTATAATGGTATTCGTTTTAAAAACAACCTTCTCTGATTGCTTTATTTTTTTGGTGCTAGGAAATAATAAAAATTCTGACAAACTAATTGTTTTAGGCAAATCAGTAGTTAACTCATTAATATAATAACTTAAAAAACTTGAAGTAAACACTCCTGATTCGCTTAAAATGGCTTTTTTATCATCACGTTCTTTCTTTAACACCTTTACTTTAGTGTAAGTGTCTTGTAACATCTCCAAACTAGCATTAGCTTCTACTGTTTTATTATTATAATATCCCAATAATAAATAACTCAATAAAAGCAACAAGAAGAAACCTCCTAATAATATTCCTCCAAAAAGATTAAAATATTTTTTAAAGTTTTTTTCTTGTCTATTTCCCGTTAGGAAATCAATATCATACACTAACTGCTCATTCGGATAATAATAATTTAACCCCGTAGCAAACAATGGCATTTCATTAGCTAATAATTGTTGCTCACCAATTAGTTCAATTTTCTCTTCAGTGTTTTTAGAAAAAGAATCCAATTCATTACCAGTAAAATTCAACACTACGTCACCTGAAGCAAATGCTTCTTTATTTACAAATGGTTGCAACAAAACAGACGAGAATACTCCAATACTATAGTCTATTACTAAAAATGCAGTATTAGCAAATAGTTCTAGCTGTTCTTCAACCAATGTTTTTCTAGCTATTGATATAAATACTTCATTCTTTTTTTGAAATTCATAAAAATAGAATTCATCACTATTTACATTCAACAACACTTTTGATTTATAATCGGGTGTTCTTTTTACTTTTTTATTTAAAATTCCTTTTCCAGAAAACACTAGCAAAACAGGGTGTTTCTTATTTAAAGTACTCTGTAACTGCTCATAAGAAAGGTGCTCATATTTTTCTTCAATAAAAAGCTCATTGTTAGTATTGTCCAATCGCAAAACATTGTATTGCGTCTCCTTTCCATATTGCACCCCTACAACTAGAATAGTTTTATCTTGAATAATGCTATTTTTAATTTTTTGTAACATTAATAAGTCACTGTTGATTTTATAAATATGTGCAATTGCGACTTTGATTTCTTTTTTGACCTTCCGCTAAAAAACCATTTCAACACAGGTATTCTAGACAATAATGGCACACCTGTTCCTGAGTTTTCTTTATTCAATTCGTCCAAACCTCCAAGTAAAACCATTTCATTATTTTTTACACGAATGTAAGAGTCAAATGACTGAGTAGCAACCCCTGGAGGGGCATTCTCGCCAGCTCTTCCTAAAAAAGAATTTTTTGTTACTGTTAACTTTAATGTAATTTGCTCGTCTTTTGAAACAAAAGGTTTAATGTTAACACTTAAATCTGCATTTACGGATTTCCATGTTCCAGATTGCGTAGTCTGATTACTATTCCCAAAGGGAACTATATTATTTTGTTGTTCAAAATAATAACTTTGTTCACCAATAGTAAGTGTTGCATCATGTCCGCTTAATGTAGCTATTTTAGGTTTTGATTCAATTTTAACAACAGAGTTATTTTCTAAAAACTTTAAATTCATGTAAAATTGCTCAGTTACTTTTCCTAGGTTAAAACCACCTACTAAACCATTAAACATATCAATTAACCCATTAACTGATTGTGCGTTTAAATTTACCTCTCCAGTAGGAAATAACACCCCTGAAGTTGTTTTTACTTGGCTATCTAAGCCTGCTTTCATACCTGTTTGCACATCATGTGATTTATTATATTGCACTATAATAACCTCCAATTGCACCATTGGCACCACTTTATCTATCTGATAAATATAAGTACGCAATTCATTTATTTTTGGCTTATACCCAGAAACAATTAATCCATTTAGTTCAGGGAATTCTTTTACATCGATATCTTTTTTTAATTCCGAAGGAATAGAACCCAATACCTTTTCTATTGTTCTGTTTTCTAACTGAATTAACTCGGTAGCACGTAAACCCTCTTCATTACGTTTTCCAATAAAATAGAACCCCTTATCATCACTATTATACGTATAATCTTTTCCTCTAAAAACAGTAGCTAATAAATCGTCAAATGTAATTTGGTTTGCAATCAATGTTGTGGTAATATCATTAGGGATACTATATAAATAATAATTTAATTTTAGTTTTTCAGCCGCTTCCATTATCACATCAGATACCGTAGCATCGTAGGTGTTAATATTTAAAAAACCTTGATCAGAAATTCCTACCTCATAAAATCCTTTCTCACCAGCTCTTCCTTTTGGCTTTTTTCTTCCACCTCTACCATTATTTACAACAGCATTCCCTTTTTTTGGAGTCTCATCTTTTTCTATAAAGTATGATCCGTTTTCATTTTTAGTAACTCGCAATCCGTTTGACTGCCCTATCATTTGTAAAATATCCTCAAAAGGTCTGTTTTGAAAATACCCTGTTACTTTAACATCTTTTAATTTAGGAGATATGATTATATTTCTCCCTGACTTTTTCGTAATAATTTCAGCCACATTTGGCAAAGAATCGTTTTTTAAGTTTACTGATAAAAATTCATTTTCTGAACGGTAACTTACATCAATAACTTTAGGAAACTTCTTTTGAGGAGCTACTACAACTGGAGTCTTCTTTTTAAATACAATGAATTTATTGATGAATTCAACTTCTAAATCATGTTTTTGAATCAAGAAAATAAACGCTTCTTTTACTTGAACATTATAATAATTAGATTCTACAACTTCAATTAATTTAGGATCTGCATCTACATTTAATTTATGTTCTATAGCAATAGAAGTTAATAGTGAATACAAATTCAAGCCAGTAACTTCTGATATGATACTTTCTTCTAATCCAGGTTGCTCTTTTGCTAGCTCATTAAACTTCTGTTCAATTGCTTTTATGTTTTGTTGTGCTTGACACCAACCAACGCAAGTAAGTAAAATTACTACTATTATTTTCTTCATTATATTCTTATCTGTTTTTTCCGACTCTCCGGAAATATCTTATATATATATTCTAACTACCCGTTAATCAGTATCGCATATACTTCTTCTAATGCTGTTTCTCCATTGGCAAAAAGCTGAAACGCTTTATCTGATAACCGTTCTATATTATCCACTCCATTATGCTCTAAATTTTGAGCATCTATTTTTATTCTATTTGCCAAATCATGATCAACAGGAATCACTTCATAAATCGCGCGCCTTCCTTTATACCCTGTAAAATGACATTTATCACACCCTTTTGCTATGAAATGTTTTTCTACAGCAAAAGGAGCTTGAAAATTCCTTGGTAATTCTTTGGCATCAAAAACATGTTCCTCCTTACACGAATTACATAGCTTACGCAATAAACGTTGAGCCACAGATACATTTAATGTTTCTGCAATTAAAAATGATGGAACACCCATATCAACCAATCTAGAAATAGTTCCTAAGGCTGAATTGGTATGTATGGTAGACAAAACTAAATGCCCTGTTAACGATGCTCTAATAGCCATTTTTGCTGTTTCAGCATCACGGATTTCTCCTAACATAATAATATCCGGATCCTGACGTAAAAACGAACGCAAAGCACTTGTAAATGTTAGACCGATATCTTCTTTTAATTGTACTTGATTGATTCCTTTTAAAGTATACTCAATTGGATCCTCTACCGTAACAATATTTGTTTTAATCGTATTCAATAATTTTAGTGTAGCATACAGTGTTGTTGTTTTACCAGAACCCGTAGGGCCACTAATCAAAACAATACAATTGGTGATTTTTACACCTTCTAAATAAATTGCTCTCTCTTCTGGCTCAAACCCTAATTGATCTAAATCAATACTAGAAGCATCTTTCCCCAAAATACGCATAACAATTTTCTCTCCATGCAAGGTTGGTAATATAGACACACGAATATCAAAATCATCGTAATTTATTCTACCATCCTGAGGTAATCGTTTTTCTGTAATATCAAGGTTAGCTTTTATCTTAACCTTATTTACCAACTCTAAATAATTATCTTTTTCTATACGATATTTCTCAATTAATAATCCATCAATACGTAATCGAACTCTAGCATCTTCTTCATATACTTCAAAATGAATATCACTACTTCCTATTGCTTTCGCTTCAAAGATTAATTTTTCTAAAAAATCTTCGTTATTCAAGTTTACACTAGCCTCTTCCGTTTTATACTCATTTTTTCGATAATAAACAGCCAATGCTTTTTCAAGTACAACATCATCAACAGGAACCAATCGTACCGCTTCTCCTAACAACATTTCTAGTTCATCACGGACATCCTCGGTTGAAGAAACTAAACTATAAAAAGAAATCTCACTTTTAGTCTGTTCACACGGAATCACCTTGTAATGCTGCGCTACATCAGCATTAATCAGTTGTTGCAACTCTACAGAAATTTGTATGTCAGTTATGGTATTCAAATGAGGTTATGGGTATAAAACAATTCTTTATCGATAAAAAAATCAACTATAAATAGTAGTATTAAGTATATTGATAGATACCCCGCTAAAGGTACATGTGCTTCTTTATTTTTTGTAAATAATAAATGACAAGCTATCGTAAATAACATTCCAGTACTAAAAAAAAAGATATACGTTGTTGAAAAAAACAATGGGATAATTACAATAAAAAAAACAATATCTCCTAAACCAATAGAGCTATCTATCGGATTGATAATTTTTTTTGATTTTATCGAAGTATAAATAAATAGTCCTAATAAAACCAAAACTAAAAATACTACTGTAAATAACAATTCAGAAATTGCGTGTTCTAAAATCAAAAAACGTGCAATTGCCCCAACAAACAAGAGTATGGGTAAAATAACATGAATTGCTCTGTATTTCAAATCTTGAAAAACGACAACCAATAATACCAGTATCACTATAATATTAATCCCCAGCAACATTCTTAATCTTTAACTGTTTCAACCAATATTTTGCGCTGATCTATCTCCCAAGTGTTAAAGTTACCATCATCATCAAAATCTTTTACAGAAACTGCCCTAGCTTTAAATGAATTTACCGAAGCATCAGTAATTTCTATTTTATAAACCCCTTGTCCGCCTTCATCAATAGTAGCTTCTTTTTTAAAACCTAACTCCTCAAAAGAAGATGAATATTTAGAAAAACGATAATTGTAACTTTTTTGTAACCCATATAAATGATTCAACATTTTTTGCGCTTCAATACTACGTGCCTGAGCTACTACAGCGGTTTGGTTTGGTAATACCATCATTAATAAAATACCTATAATTGCTAATACAATTAATATTTCTGTTAATGAATACGCCTTTAAATACTGTTTTTGCTGCCCCTTACTTTTCATTAGTTTCTTCTTTATATAGCTAACACATCTCTATGTTATTACTTTTTACTTTTCTTACCCTTAAATTTGAAAAAAGAGTAAATCATTTTCCTAGAGCGTTTCGCAAAAATATCACTTTTTTTTATTGCAACCGATTGCTAACCAATTATTTTACTCAAATCAAACATAGGTGAATACATAGCAATCATAATCACCCCAACAATTACTCCTATTACCATGATTATTAAGGGCTCCAATACTACTCCTATCATTTTTGTTTGATGCTCTATCTCTTCATTATATTGTTCCGTAAGCTTCTCAAACATTTCATCAAGTTTGTTAATTTGTTCCGCTACTTTAACCATAGACACTAATTTATGGTCGTATACGGCATATCTTGAAAGACTATCCCCTAAGGCAGCTCCTTTCATTATATCAGCTTTAACATTTACTAGACTTGACTCTATTGGATAAAAATCAATCATTTTTTGTGTCAACTCTAAAGATATCACCAAAGGTGTTTTTGCAGAAAGCAACAAACTTAATGACTGACAAAATCTTGAAATAAATATTTTTCGAATTAAACATCCAAAAAATGGCATTCTTAAAATTATTCTTGAAGTAATATTCCTATAATTTTCTTTCCGCTTATTAAGTACATGAAACCCAACTATAGAAACTACCATCAACATAAACACTCCAGAAATAGTTGAGAAATTTTGAGATAAGGCAACTACTTTTTGAGTTAAGGGTGGTAAGTCAGCTCCAAACTGCTTGAATACTGATGAAAACATAGGCACTACATTATTCATCATAAAATACAATACTCCAAAAGTTACTGCTAATACAAATACAGGATAGGTAAATACCGATACTAATTGCCGACGCATTTTTATTTTTCGATCAAAATATTTTTGTAACTCTATTAGTACTTTATCTAATTTTCTGGTTTCTTCACCTATCTTAACACTATAATATTCATATGCCGAAAATTGCCTACTCTGTTGCATTGCTTCATGCAATGATTTCCCTTGAATTACCTGTTGCTTTATTTTTGTAATTAACTCTTGATCTTTCTTGTTTTTATACTGACCAATAAGAATTTCTAAAGCTTGTTTAAAATCTATCCCTGATTGAATTAAAATAGCCAATTCCTTATAGAATCGTTCCTTCTTTTTATCAGAAAATTTCGTAGAAAAGCTAATTTCTTTATTTAAAAAATTAGGTGTTTTTTTTTTTATTTGCTCA
>Ga0105354_1000378_pt1 | contig 27586 bp, 24 predicted proteins | sample GOMGulsemesocosm_FD_83658 | JGI IMG/M metagenome (GOLD analysis project Ga0105354, IMG submission 83658) | Methane-oxidizing microbial communities from mesocosms in the Gulf of Mexico - GOM9B Gulf of Mexico | ecosystem: Environmental > Aquatic > Marine > Cold seeps | place: USA: Gulf of America...
AATCCAAACCGAAGTTATAGACGAACTCGCAGAATTAGCTGGCGTTGGAGCAGAAGTAAAGGCAATTACAGAATCTGCCATGCAAGGCGAAATAGATTTTAACGAAAGCTTTAAACAACGCATGAAACTTTTAAAAGGGTTAAGCGAAGATGTTTTACAACAAGTTGCTGTTAATTTACCTATTACAAAAGGCGCAAGACGTTTAATAGATACTTTAAAAAAATACGGATTTAAAACCGCTATTCTTTCTGGTGGATTTACTTATTTTGGACACTATTTACAAAAAGAATTAGGTATAGATTATGTGTTTGCCAATCAATTAGAGATAAAAGATGGCGTTTTAACTGGTGGCTATTTAGATGATATTGTAGATGGAAACAAAAAAGCCGAATACCTACAAGATATAGCAAATCAAGAAGGTATAGATATTAGTCAAACTATAGCTGTAGGCGATGGTGCTAACGATTTGCCAATGCTTAATCTTGCAGGCTTAGGTATTGCGTTTCACGCCAAACCAAAAGTAAAAGACAATGCACAAAGTGCTATTTCTAGTATTGGTTTAGATGGTGTCTTATATTTATTGGGTTATCACGACAGACATATTGATTTGTTGGATGAGTAATATTTACTTTCGTTAACAACTTTCTTCATAACATATCGTTAAAACACTTTATTTAAAAGGCGAGAAATACTAATTTGGCATAGATTTAGTTCTTACAACTAAGAATCAAACTATTTATTTATGCGCAACCTACTAATGCTACTGTTTTCAGTAGTTACTATACATATATCTTATTCTCAAAACACACCAAATCCATTAGTGGCTTCTCAACCAGAAGCACAGAAAAAATGGGTAGATAGTGTTTATAACGCCATGTCTTTAAAAGAGAAAGTTGGTCAGTTATATATGATTCAAGTATTCTCGGATCAAGACGAAGCCACAAACAAAAAAAACATAGCTTTAATTCGCGACCATAAAATTGGTGGCATTATCTATTCTAAAGGTGGACCAGTTAGACAAGCAAAACTAAATAACGACTTACAAGCCTTATCTAAAGTACCTTTATTAGTTGGTATGGATGCAGAATGGGGTTTAAGTATGCGTTTAGATTCTACGTTTTCATTTCCTTGGAACATGACACTTGGTGCCATAAAAGATCCTAAATTAATAGAGCAAGCCGGAAGACAATTAGGAGAACATTGTAAACGTTTAGGTGTTCATTTTAATTTTGCACCAGTAGTGGATATTAATACTAACCCTAAAAATCCAATTATTGGAAACCGTTCTTTTGGAGAAGATAGAGATAACGTAACCGATAAAGCATTAGCGTTCATGAATGGTATGCAAAGTGTTGGTGTTTTAGCCAATGCCAAACATTTTCCTGGTCATGGAGACACATCATCAGATTCTCATAAAACCTTACCGACAATTGATTTTTCAGAAAAACGTATAGATTCAATAGAGTTATATCCTTATAGAAAATTAATTAAATACGGTTTGTCAAGTGTAATGGTAGCGCATTTAAATATTCCTAGTTTAGAACCTAGAGATGGCTATCCATCGTCAATTTCAGAAAAGATAGTAACAGGAATTTTAAAGCAGAAATTACGTTTTAAAGGCTTAATTTTTACCGATGCCTTAACCATGAAAGGCGCATCAAACTTTAGTTCGCCTGGAGATATTGATTTAGCAGCTTTTAAAGCAGGAAATGATGTAATGCTTATGAGCGAAGATCCTGAAAAAGGAATTTCTAAAATAACTGAAGCTTTTACTAATGGAGAATTTGACGAAAGCCGCTTAGCACATTCAGTTAAAAAAGTATTAATGGCTAAATACAAGGTTGGTCTTCATAATTATTCGCCTATTGGAACTTATAATTTAGTTGAAGATTTAAACAGAATTAAAGATTACAATTTATACGAAACACTTCTTGAAAATGCAGTAACTGTTGCTAAAGACACCTTTAATATTTTACCATTTAAAAATCTAGAAAACAAACAATTTGCATACGTAAATTTAGGCGATAGTGATTATGAGCCTTTTTTAAACGAATTAAATAAATACACAAAGGTTACACACGTTCAAGACGATAATTTAGATGGTTTAATTACAAAACTTAAAAAATTTAATACTGTAATTGTAGGGTTTCATAAATCAAATGCTAACCCATGGAAATCTCATGGTTTTTCAAATAAAGAATTAGTTTGGTTGTACGAGATTGCTAGAACCAATCGTGTTATTCTAAATATTTTTACTAAACCGTATGCGCTTTTAGATATTTCTACCATTACCAATATGGAAAGTATTGTGGTAAGTTATCAAAACAGTGCAGTAGCGCAACAAAAAACTGCACAGGTATTATTTGGCGCATTAGGTGCAAAAGGAACATTACCGGTTTCTGTAGGGCATAATTTAAAGGTAAACACAGGTAAAACTTATAATGCTATTTCCAGATTAGCTTATACAACACCAGAACGCGTTGGAATGTCGTCTGTAATTCTTAAAAAAATAGATTCTATTGCTAATTACGCTATAGATAATAAAATGACACCAGGAATTCAGCTTGTAGTGGCTAGAAAGGGTAAAGTTATTTACAATAAGAATTTTGGGAATCACACGTACAATACATCAAATAAAGTAAAGTTTGACGATGTCTATGATATAGCTTCAATTACTAAAATTGTAGCTACTTTACCGTTAATTATGGGATTAGACGACAAAGGTATTATTAACTTAAACACCAGATTAAAAGATATTTTACCCGAATTACAAGGTACCAATAAAGCCAATATTACACTTAGAAAAATGTTATCGCATTATGCACAACTAAAACCTTGGATACCTTTTTATGTCGCGACTTTAGACTCGGTAACTAAAAAACCATTACCAAAATATTACAGAAAAACAAAGTCGGCTAAATTCAGTTTAAAAGTTTCCGATAATTTGTATATGCGTAAAGATTACAGCGATTCAATCTTTGGAATTATTAAGGATACCGATTTAATATCTCGTTTACGTTATAAATACAGTGATTTACCATATTATATCTTAAAAAAATATATTGAAACCCATTACAATAAAGGGTTAAATGAATTGGTTCAAGACCATTTCTATAAATCTTTAGGAATGAATAATACCACTTATAATCCAGTAGGTAAAATTGAAGATAGCCGCATTATTCCTTCAGAAAAGGATAATTATTTTAGATACCAAGAAGTTAAAGGTTACGTGCACGATATGGGCGCAGCAATGCAAGGTGGCGTTGGTGGACATGCAGGTGTTTTTAGTAACGCAAATGACATGGCTAAAATTATGCAGATGTATTTACAGAAAGGTTATTATGGAGGAAAACGATATTTTTCTCCAGAAACTATAGATAAATATAATACGTGTTACTACTGTTCCGCAGATAATAGAAGAGGTATAGGTTTTGATAAACCACAATTAGGAGAATCTGGAGCAACTTGTGGTTGCGTATCACCTAAAAGTTTTGGTCATTCCGGATTTACAGGAACCTTTGCTTGGGCAGATCCGGATAGTGAAATTGTATATGTTTTTATGGCGAATAGAACCTATCCAGAAGCTGGGATAAACCGATTATCTCGTGAAGATATTAGAGCAAATATCCAACAAGTGATTTACGATGCTATAATTGATTAATTAGTAACGTTATTATTCAGTGGTAAATACGACTGAATTCATATTAAAACAAAAACGAAATGAATATAGCGATTGTATGTTACCCAACTTTTGGTGGAAGTGGCGTTGTAGCAACCGAATTAGGTTTAGAATTATCTAAACGCGGACACCAAATCCATTTTATTACCTACAATCAGCCAGTTCGTTTGGATTTATTGAATAAAAACGTTCATTTTCACGAAGTTAACGTGCCAGAATACCCATTATTTCATTACCAACCATACGAGTTAGCCTTATCAAGTAAATTGGTAGATATGGTAAAGCTTCATAAAATTGAAGTTTTACACGTGCATTATGCTATTCCTCATGCTTACGCTGCTTATATGGCACAACAAATGTTATTGGAAGATGGTATTTTTGTACCCATTGTAACCACACTTCACGGAACCGATATTACATTAGTTGGAAATCATCCGTTTTATAAACCAGCAGTTACGTTTAGTATTAATAAATCGAATGCGGTAACCACAGTTTCACAGAGTTTAAAAGACGATACCTTACGTTTGTTTGATATTAAAAATGAAATAAATGTGGTTACCAATTTTATAGATTTAACCAAGTATAATCACGGCTTTATAGAATGTCAACGTGGCGCTATGGCAGAAGACCATGAACGCATTATTACGCACATTAGTAACTTAAGGTCTGTAAAACGTATTCCAGATGTAATTTCTGTGTTTTATAATATTAAAAAGGAAATTCCTTCTAAGCTAATAATGGTTGGAGAAGGACCAGAGCGCGAAAAAGCAGAGTTACAATGTGCAGAATTAGGTATTACTGATAAAGTGGTTTTTGTAGGAAATAGTAACGAGATTGACCGTATTTTATGTTTTAGCGATTTGTTTTTATTACCAAGTAAAACCGAAAGTTTCGGATTATCTGCTTTAGAGGCTATGGCATCAGGAGTTCCTGTAATTTCAAGTAACGCAGGAGGAATTCCCGAAGTTAATTTAGAAGGTTTTTCTGGTTATTTAAGTAATGTTGGTGATGTAGAAAATATGAGCAAAAACGCCATTTCTATTCTTAAAGATGATGCTGTTTTAGCTGAATTTAAAAATAATGCAAGAGTACAAGCAACTAAATTTGGTATCGCTGAAATTGTACCACAATACGAAGCTATTTATTTGAAAACTTTAGAAAACTCTAAACATAATTTTAATAAGTAAGAATCTTTTAATTATGCATATAAAAAATCCGTTCTACATAATTGTAGAACGGATTTTTAACTTAATAACTATTTTTTTTATAAAATAGCCTAACTGTATATTTAGAATTGGTACCTTATTCCTAATGCTATATCAAATAAATCAAAATCGTCTGCTAAATCATCAAAATATAATTCTGGTCTAGCATCTAATGATAATACTAAAGGAAAATCGAAGTTATATTCAATTCCTATATCACCAGCAGCAAAAACAAAAGATTGGCTATCTCCTTGATCTGGACTTACAGAGAATAATCCTCCACCAGCACCAGCGTACCAGTTAAATCCACCATCAATATTCCAAACCCATTGGTATAAACCAGCAATTTTAAAACCATCGTAACCTTTTCCGTCTCTAATACCAAGATCTAATTCTAATCTGTTATTATCTCCTAAAGCACGTTGGTAAGAAATTTCTCCTCCAAAACCATCATTATCTCCTAAACGAAGACCAATGGCATTTTTTGAGATATTTTGTGCATTCATAAATGCAAAACTTCCTAAGGCTACTGCTAATGTTAAAAATATTTTTTTCATCTAAAATTTGGTTTTAAGTTCAGTACAAAGTTACGATTAAAGGTGTTAAAATTGTATTAACGTCATTGTAAGGTTCTGTTAAATAAATCAAAAAAGCCTTAATCAGTAAAGATTAAGGCTTGATTTGGCTTATTATTTATAATTATTTCTATTGTAATACCATATCTGTGCTTTCAAAGATTTTATCTGCAGAATTTGCAATAAAACCTTTAAATAATTCTCCATTAGGTTGCTTGTATCTGTAAGCAAATTCGTAATAACAAGAGGTTATTTCTTTTGTGCCTTCTTCAAATTCAACATTAAACTTATCTGCAAGAATACTAGATTGTTTTAAAAATTCTTCTTCTGTTCCTTTAATTTCTCCTCCAGAAGCATTTAACTCAAAACCGTTAGCTTTAATAAAAGTATTTACGTCTTCAATAGAGTTAAAAGTGTCTAACTTATTAATATCTACAGTAAAATGGTTTGAGCAAAACCCATTAATATATAGCCAACCTGCATATTCAGATTCTTCTAATAACTTGGTGTAAACCTCGTAACTTGGCGTGTTCCATAAACGACCTTTAAAGACTAACTCTTCAGCAGGAATCGTATTAAAATCGACTTGATCAAGTGTGTTTTTAATGGTTGCTTGTAATCCTTCAGAAAATTCTGACGTTATTAACTGACTAATAAATACAAGTGGCGCGTTTTTATCTGTTTTATGTTCAAAATGCTTTGCGTAAAGCTTCTTTTTTGGAAAATGATAGTCGTTTACATATTCGTAGCCATTATTTAAAAAAGAAGTTGCTAATACATCAATATTTACTCTTGAATCATCAAATGTTCTAAAGGCAACGTGATCGTTATAAACTGTGTTTCCTTCATTTGTAAATAAATCTTTCACTTTTAAAGCAGAAGGCGTACGTTCTACGTACTCATTCCATAATTTGTCGAATAATTGAGGTGTTGTCATGTTAAATAGGTTATTTATACTGCAAAATTAAACCAATTTAATTTTATAATAGTACAATAAGAGTTACTTTTGTTTTATTGAAGTGCTTATTATGTTATAAATCTTCAAATATTATTTAATTAGTGTAAAATTGATTTTTTACATCGAAAAAACGACTTAAAATGAGTCAACTTGACTATATCGACCAAGAAATTTTATTGGCTTTAAAGAAAGACGCTAGAAAAGCGTACTCAAAAATTGCCTTAGAATTGAATATTTCTAACTCTTTAGTACATCAACGTATTAAAAAGTTAAAAGATGATGGTTTAATTAAAAAAGCCGATTTACTTTTAGACGAAAAAAAGCTTGGTTATAGCACAAAAGCTTACGTTGGTATTCGTTTAAAAGAAGCACGTTATGCAGAGAAAGTAGTTAATGCTTTGCAAACAATACCGGAAGTTACAGAATGTAATTATGTGTCTGGAAAGTATGCTATCTTTGTATTAATTTATTCTAAAGATAACGACCATTTAAGAAGTATTTTATATAATCAAATTCATGAAATTGAAGGTGTAGGAGGAACAGATTCTTTTATTTGTTTTACTACTAATTTTGATAGATCTGTACCAGTAATTATTGCATAAATTAATGAAAAATCAACTAATTCAATTAGAGAAAACCTTAAATGGCGAACTAAAATTTGATGCTTTACATAAAGGTATTTATGCTACAGATGCTTCTGTTTACAGAAAATTACCACTTGGCGTGGCTTATCCAAAAGATGTTAATGATATTAAACTTTTAATTGACTTTGCACTTAAAAATAATACCTCTTTAATACCAAGAACTGCAGGAACATCTTTAGCAGGACAATGTGTTGGCGAAGGTTTAATTGTTGATGTTTCTAAACATTTTACTAAAATACTTTCTTTAGATAAAGAAAAAATGCAAGTTTCTTTACAGGCTGGAGTTATACGTGATGAGTTAAATCTTTACTTAAAAGAATTTGGTTTGTTTTTTGGGCCAAACACATCAACATCTAACCGATGTATGATTGGTGGAATGGTTGGAAATAACTCTTCTGGAACAACATCTATCCAATATGGTGTAACTAGAGATAAAACGGTTTCTTTAAAGACTATTTTATCCGATGGAAGCCAAGCCGAATTTGGCGAAATTACCAAAGATGAGTTTCAAAATAAATTAAAACTAAACACTTTAGAAGGACAACTTTATAAATCAGTTTTTGAAGAATTAGCAGTTAAAGAAGTTCAAGACGAGATAGAATCTGAATTTCCAAAACCATCTATTCACAGACGTAATACAGGTTATGCAATAGACGAATTATTATGGTCTAATATATTTGATAAGCGTGAAAGGAATTTCAATTTTTGCAATCTACTTTCAGGTAGCGAAGGCACATTGGCTTTTACTACAGAAATTACGCTTCAATTAGATAAATTACCGCCAAATGAAGCTGTAATGGTGGCATCGCATTATAATTCTATTGAAGATTGCTTAAATGATGTAGAAAACACCATGAAGCACAATTTGTACACCTGCGAAATGATGGATAAAGTCATTTTAGATTGTACAAAAAATAACACCACACAATTACAAAACCGTTTCTTTATTCAAGGCGATCCAGCTGCTATTTTAATGTTAGAAATTAAAGCAGAAACTATTGCAAAAGCTAAAGAAAAAGCCCAATTATTAATTAAAGATTTAGAGGTTAAAGGCTTAAGTTATTCTAATCCAATTCTTGTTGGCAATCAAATAAATCAAGCTTTAGAATTACGTAAAGCTGGTTTAGGTTTGTTAGGAAACATGATTGGCGATAGAAAAGCGGTTGCTTGTATTGAAGATACAGCGGTTGCTTTACCAGATTTATCGGCATTTATTGCAGACTTTTCTGTGTTAATGGATCAATACAAGCAAAAAGCAGTGTATTATGCTCATGCTGGTGCAGGAGAAATCCATTTGCGCCCCATTTTAAATTTAAAGCAAAAGCAAGATGTTGGGTTGTTTAGACAAATTACCACAGATGTGGCACATTTAACTAAAAAATATCAAGGTTCGTTTAGTGGAGAACATGGCGATGGTATTGTAAGAGCAGAGTTTTTACCTATCATGATTGGTGAAAATAACTACCAATTATGCCGAAGAATTAAACACCTTTTTGATCCAAATAACATCTTTAATCCTGGGAAAATAGTTGATGCGCCAAAAATGGACGAATCGCTTAGATACGAGATTGATAGAGTAGAGCCAGAGATAAAAACCTTAATGGATTTTAGTGATTCTGAAGGTTATTTGCGTTTAGCCGAAAAATGTAATGGTTCTGGAGATTGTAGAAAAGATGTTTCGTCTGGTGGCGCCATGTGTCCTAGTTACCGTGCAACTAAAGACGAAAAAGATGTGACGCGTTCTAGAGCAAACGTGTTACGTGAGTTTTTAACCAATTCCGATAAAACCAATAAATTTAATTCCGAAGAAATTAAAACATCACTTGATTTGTGTTTAAGCTGTAAAGCTTGTGCCAGCGAATGTCCAAGTAATGTAGATATTGCGGTTTTAAAATCGGAGTTTTTATACCAATATCAAAAAGAAAACGGATTTAGTTTACGTTCTAAACTCTTTGCATACAATACAAAAATTAATAAATTAGGTGCAATTACTCCAAGTATAACCAACTTTATTTTTACTAATAAAATAACGTCTAAAGCATTAAAACAGTTTAATGGCGTTGCGCAGGAGCGAAGCTTACCTTTGGTTCATAAATCGGCTATTTCTAAGTTGAAAAAAGATAAAACTGAAATCCTTCAACCTATAAAATCAATTTATCTATTTGTAGATGAATTTTCAAATTACTTAGATGTAGAAGTTGCTTTTGATGCTTATGAGTTGTTAACTAGACTGAACTATAAAGTGCTATTTGTAAATCATGAAGAAAGCGGAAGAACCTTTATTTCTAAAGGGTTTTTAGAACAAGCTAAAAGAATTGCAAATAAAAATGTGACTATATTTAAAGATATAGTTTTAAAAGAAACACCATTAATTGGTTTAGAACCTTCAGCTATATTAACATTTAGAGATGAATATAAACGTTTGGCAGACGATAAACCTTCAGTAGAAAAAATTGCAAAAAACACGTTTATTATAGACGAATTCTTAGCTGAAGAATTAGCATTAGGAAACATAAAGTCATCTCAATTTACTTCCGAAGCAAAACAACTTAAAATTCATGGTCATTGTCATCAAAAAGCTCTAAGTAATCAAAAAACTACGTTTGATATATTGAATATTCCAACAAATTATAAACCAACTATAATTCCTAGTGGTTGTTGTGGTATGGCTGGAAGTTTTGGTTACGAAAAAGAACATTATGATGTGAGTATGAAAGTAGGAGAACAGACCTTATTTCCTGCTATTCGTAAAGCAAGTGTAGATGTTATAATTTCTGCAAATGGAACGAGCTGTAGGCACCAAATAAAAGATGGAACACAGCGCGCTGCATTCCATCCGGTAACTATTTTAAAAGAAGCTTTACTGTAATTTAGTTTACAGTATAAGTATCTATAACTTGTGTATTTGTAATAGATATACTTGTTGGAATATCTATTCCTGCTTGCACTAATAACGCAGTTGCTGTTCCGGTTAATGTGTAACCTGTTTCAGATTCAGCATTTACTAAACCAACGCCATCAGCGTAATAAGACGTTACAACTACAACATCTTGAGGTGATAAAATATCTACAGTCTGATCAAAACCTAAAACAGTTACTGTAGCTTGAACTTTTAGATTCAAAGTTAATTTAGCAGATGTTACATTAGTGTACGTTACACCATTATGTGTGTAAGAATCTAAATTATCTAATTGTGTAGATTTTAAACTGTAATTTATTGTAAATGGTATGTTTTGGATAGTTTGTGTTATAACATCCGAATTTGTGTAAAGCGTTGCATTTAAATTTGCAGTAGTGTCATAAAACTTTGCATCTACAAAAGGAATAGATAATGGAATTCCATCTATTGGAGAACCAAATTCGCCAGTTGCAGTAAGTTGTGTGTCTGTTGTAGTTAACTCACCAGAAGTTAATAATCCACTCATAGTTCCATTAGCAGCAGCACCATTATTTACACTTAAAGTATAATTTTCACCAGATTGACTTTCAACTTTTAAATTGTCTGTGCTATCTGTTTCGTTACCAGTAGCATTATCTTTATTAACAACATTATAATTCCACTCGTTATTAGCTGCTAATGGAAAATAGTCTCCAGTAGTTGTTGTTTGTTGCGTTCCGCCACCATTTCCACTAGTTGTTGGAGAATCTGAAGAATCGTCTGTAGAACAAGCACTAATAATTAAAGCTAAACAAGCAACTGTAAGTGATTTTAATTTCATAATAGGTTTATTGATTTTTCATCAAATTTAGAGTTTTTTATGAAATAAGCTACATATCAAGGCTTTAAATCTTTAATTACTTCCCAAAAATAGCAATTGCAGCAATTAAATCTTTCTCGTTAAAATGGGTTAACTCATCTTCAACCACAAATGCTTTTAGTTTATCTTCTTTATAGTGGTAGAGTTTCCAACGTTTAAATCTATATTCTAAAGCAGTTAAGTTTTCTACCCAATCGCCAGAATTTAAATAAGTGGTTTTTCCTTTAGAGGTTTCTACAATTTCTTTTTTAGGTTGATGTATATGACCACAAACTACAACATCGTAACCGTTATCTATAGCTAAATCCGTAGCTGTTTTTTCAAAATTAGACACATGTTTTACAGCACCTTTTACACTGTTTTTTATGCGTTTAGATAAAGAGAATTTTTCTTTCCCCATGTGTTTTAAACCCCAATTTATAAAACTATTTATTAGAATTAAAAAATCGTAACCATAACCACCAAGTTTTGCAATCCATTTGGCATTTTGAATGGAAGCATCAAAAACATCACCATGAAAAAACCACATTTTCTTGCCATCAATTTTTAAAAGTAATTTATCTACTATAGAAATGTTCCCAAAACTAACATCACTAAATTTTCGTAATAAATCGTCGTGATTACCAGTAATGTAGGTCACTTTTGTGCCATTTGCAGCCATACTAATAATTTTTTTCAACACTTTTAAATGCGTTTTTGGAAAATAATGCTTGTTAAATTGCCAAATATCTATAATGTCGCCATTTAGAATTAAGTGCTTTGGTGCAATAGAATTTAGATAAACTAATAGTGGTTTTGCTTGGCAACCATAAGTTCCAAGATGTACATCCGAAATAACAACAATATCTAATTTTCGTTTAATTTTCACATTAAGAAATTTACAAGACAAAGATGTTGATGTAAAACCAATTTAATGTTAAGCTATAATTAACTTATTATCAGTTAATTGTTATCTAAACATTAAGAAATTGAATGAATCGTCGGATTAGATGACTTGATTTCTTATTTTTACAAGATAAAGTGATCATTAAATTAAAGTCATGGCAGGAAATTCTTTTGGAAACGTATTTAAAATAACCACTTTTGGTGAATCTCATGGTTTAGCAATTGGAGGAATTATAGATGGTTGTCCACCTAATATAGAATTAGATTTAGAGGCAATTCAACACGATTTAGACCGAAGAAAGCCTGGTCAATCTTCTATTGTCACTCAACGTAAGGAATCCGATACGGTTAAATTTCTTTCAGGAATTTTTGAAGGTAAAACTACTGGAACACCAATTGGATTTGTTATTGAAAACGAAAATCAGAAATCTAAAGATTACTCGCATATTAAAGATAGCTTTAGACCAAGTCATGCCGATTATGTTTACCAACAAAAATATGGTATTCGCGATTATCGTGGTGGCGGACGTAGTTCTGCGCGAGAAACTGCAAGTCGCGTAGTTGCTGGAGCAGTAGCAAAACAAGTGATTTCTAATATTAAAATTAACGCGTTTACATCTTCAGTGGGCGATTTATTTATAGATAAACCTTACCAAGCTTTAGATTTCTCTAAAACCGATTCTAATGATGTGCGTTGTCCAGATTCGGCGACTGCTGAGAAAATGATAGAGAAAATTAAAGCCATTAAAAAACAAGGCGATACCGTTGGTGGAACTATAACTTGTGTGGCTCAAAATATGCCTATTGGACTTGGAGAACCTGTTTTTGATAAACTTCATGCAGAACTTGGAAAAGCCATGTTAAGCATAAATGCAGTTAAAGGTTTTGAATATGGAAGTGGTTTTTGTGGTGCTAAAATGAAAGGTAGCGAACATAACGATTTATACAATCCCGACGGAACAACTAAAACTAATTTATCTGGCGGAATTCAAGGCGGAATTAGCAACGGAATGGATGTTTATTTTAGAGTAGCTTTTAAACCTGTTGCCACTTTAATACAGAAACAAGATACCTTAACAAATAGTGGTGAAATTATAGAATCTCAAGGTAAAGGCAGACATGATCCTTGCGTAGTTCCAAGAGCAGTGCCAATAGTAGAAGCTATGGCTGCACTGGTTTTAGCGGATTTCTACTTACAGAATAAAATGTATAAGTAGTAAAATAGTTTGGAGCTAATCTCGCTTTCCGCTAAATCTTTTTTTGTTTGTCATATTGAGCGCAGTCGAAATAAAGACAAACAAAAAAAAGGATACCGCATCAATCAAGGCTAAAAAAGAGAAACTAACTAATAATTATAAGTTCAATTAAGAACAAAACAACATATGAAAAAAGTAGCATTACACTGGAAAATACTAATAGGAATGGTTTTAGGAATCCTTTTTGGATTTTTAATGAACACTATTGATGGTGGAAAAGATTTTGTAATTGATTGGGTAAAACCATTTGGTACTATTTTTATTAACCTATTAAAGTTAATTGCAGTGCCATTAATATTAGCCTCTTTAATTAAAGGTGTAGCCGACTTAAAAGACATTTCTAAAATCAAAAAAATGGGTTTAAGAACGGTTGGAATTTATATTGCAACCACTTTAGTTGCTATTGTAATTGGTTTAACGATAGTTAATATTGTTAAACCAGGTGCAGGAATGTCGCCAGAAACTATTGAGAATATTAAAACCTCTTTTGGTTCATCTGCTGATGCTATGGTTGTAAAGGCAAAAGCAACTCAAGATGCTGGACCATTACAAGCATTGGTTGATATCTTCCCCAAAAACATATTTGTAGCTTTAGGCGATGCCAGTATGCTTCAAATTATATTCTTTGCCTTATTTGTTGGTGTTTGTTTATTATTAATTGAAGAAAAGAAAGCAAAACCATTAATCAAGTTTTTCGATTCACTTAACGAAGTTGTGATGAAAATGGTGGATTTAATCATGTTGTTTGCGCCTTATGCTGTTTTTGCTTTATTAGCTAACGTTATTATTGCTTTCGATGATCCAGAAATTCTATTAAAATTAGTCAACTATGCACTTTGTGTGGTTGGTGGATTAATTCTAATGATTGGTTTCTATATGTTATTAGTAAAATTTGTTGCTAAAAAATCGCCTTTATGGTTTTTAAAACAAATTAGTCCAGCGCAATTATTAGCATTTTCTACAAGTAGTAGTGCTGCAACCTTACCTGTAACTATGGAACGTGTTGAAGAACATGTTGGTGTAGACAAGGAAGTTACAGGTTTTGTTTTACCTGTTGGAGCAACTATAAATATGGACGGAACAAGTTTATATCAAGGAATTGCTGCAGTATTTATTATGCAAGTGATTTGGCCAGAAGGTTTAACGTTTAGTAATCAAATCGTGATTATTTTAACTGCTTTATTAGCGTCTATTGGAAGTGCTGCTGTACCAAGTGCAGGAATGGTCATGTTAGTTATTGTATTAGAATCTATAGGGTTTCCGGCGGAATTATTACCAATTGGGTTAGCCTTAATTTTTGCTGTAGATAGACCTTTAGATATGTGCAGAACTACGGTAAACGTAACTGGAGATGCAACTGTTGCGCTTTTAGTTGCAAAATCTTTAGGGAAATTACATAAGCCTAAGCCTAAAAATTGGGATGATAATTATGATAAAGTGAAGTAGGTTTTTAAGGTTATTAGTTGAGAAGGTTATTTGTTTAGGAGTTTTATAACTTTAATAATAAGACTTTGAATATAAAGTGTCAATTAAAGTGATTTTAGATAAAAAATTGTATCAAGAGTAGCTTTTTCATTACAAATTAGTGTCATCTTATTGAATAAACGCCAAACCCTTCAGGTTTTTAAAACCTGAAGGGTTTTTTATTAGAAATAAAATATTGACTTTTATAACTAATTCTTTATTGTTACATTGAGTTCAATCAAAACGTTTTAAATTAATATCAATATGAAATCAAACTTAGTTTCTGTAGCATGGTTAAATTCTCATTTAAACGATGAGAAGCTAATAATTTTGGATTCCACCATTCCAAAAGTGACTTCTAATAAAAGTAAGGATGACACTTTGGAAGTTATTCCAAATGCCTTGTTTTGCGACATTAAAACTAAGTTTAGTACTATTTCTGCAACTTTTCCTAATACCATTCCAAGCGAAGCGCAATTTCAAGCGTCTGCACGAGAATTAGGTGTAAACAAGGATTCTATAATTGTGGTTTACGATAGTTTAGGAATTTATAGCAGTCCGCGAGTTTGGTGGTTATTTAAAACCTTTGGATTTGAAAACGTATTTGTTTTAAATGGTGGCTTACCAGAATGGAAAAAGCAAAATTTAGAAACTGTTTCAGAATATAGTAAAACTAATAGTTTAGGCAATTTTAAAGCTATTTACAAACCTAATAAAAACGTGTTTTTTGATTCAGTTTTAGCTATTTCAGAAGATAATAATACCACAATAATTGATGCCAGAAGTTCGGCAAGATTTAACTGTGAAGTTCCCGAACCAAGAGCAGGATTAAGAAGTGGAACCATTCCAAATTCTAAAAACTTACCTTTTGAAATGGTTTTAAATGCTGAAGGTTTATTGAAATCCAAAATAGAATTACAAGAACTTTTTAAAAACCTTACTTCAAATCATAATTTAGTATTTACTTGTGGTTCAGGAATTACAGCTTCTGTTTTAGATTTAGCAGCAACTGAAGCTGGTTATACTAACACAAGTGTTTACGATGGTTCTTGGACTGAGTTTGGTAGTTTGGTAGATGAATAAGTAATTATATAAAAATAAAAAGTAAACTCAGGTTCTACTGATTAATATTAGTCTAACTTTAAACAAACAATATTTAAAACATAAATATCATGTCTAAAAGTCAAGATTCTAAGAAAAGTGTAAAAAAAGAACCACTTAAAACTGCTAAAGAAAAGAAAGAAGAAAAACGATTAAAGAAAGCGAAGAAGTAATTAAACTTTTTTGCTGAAATAATATAAAACCCGATAAAATCTGAGATTTTATCGGGTTTTTGATTTTTATAAATTTAATCTAAAAATTTAGCACCTAATTCTGGTGTTGGAATCCAGCAACTCTCTTTTTTACCATACCATTTATAGCGGTTTTTTGCTATAAAATCGTAAACTGCATTTCTTATAAAAGCAGGAATAATTAAAAATGGATATAGTAGGTTAGTAGGAAAACCTAATTGTTTAGCCACTAAAATAGCAGCTGTAGATTTACTTACAACGCCTTTGTTTTTTCTATATAATAAAATAGAATCCGTTTTAGATTGGTTTATTTTGAAGTCTTTTATAATTTTCTGACCTAAATCACTTTGAAGTGAAGCAAATACAAAAGCATTCTTTTTATCGTGCTCAATAACATACTGCACAGAACTTGAGCATAGGTTACAAACACCATCAAAAAGTATTAAAGATTTGTTTTCAGGGATTTCAATCATAGAATACAAAAATAATTCATTATTTTTAAAGAAATAAGTTATTATGAAAAGTTTACAAACTTGGTTTGAAGAATACGCAGTTAGTCATAAAAATGAAACCAATATTAAGATTCACTTTATTTGTGTACCTGCTATTTTCTTTTCGGTAGTTGGATTGATTATGAGTATTCCTAATTATGGCGTTTTATCGTTTCTAAATTATCCTATTATTGCTAATTGGGCTTTTCTTTTGTTAGTTCTTATTTTAATAGGGTTTTATTTTAGATTATCTGTGAAATTAGGATTTCAAATGTTGCTGTTTTCGGGATTATGTTTGGTTGGAAACTATATTATTTCTAAGTATGTGCCATTATTCTACTTTTCTTTAATTCTGTTTGTTATTGCTTGGATTGGACAATTTTACGGACATAAAGTAGAAGGAAAGAAACCAAGTTTTATTAAGGATTTACAGTTTTTGTTAGTTGGTCCTGCTTGGGTAATTTATAAGATATTTAATTAAATTTTTAAGTTGTTTATAATAGAGAACTCATAGGAGTTATATTTTAAAATGTTAATAATTGTTAATTTTATAGCGTACAGTACTTTAAGTATTTAATTGGTTTTGATAATATTTTTTGTTTAGCTATATTTGAAAAATTGTAAACAAAAAAAATAAAAAACTATGGAATTAATTAATGAGGCACTAGAGTTTGAAAATGCTAAAATGAGCCATATGTCTACTAGTGATAGAGTGGTTGCATCAAGAGAAGCAAAACGATTAATATTAGCTTTAAACGAAATTTACAAGAGTTCTAAAGATACCAGTCTTATGGATATTATGAAGAGACTAACTGCCAAAAAGAAAAAAATAGAAAAACGCCTAAAAGGAAGACCTGATTCATCTTTTTAATTAAATCTAATTTAAAAAAGAACACCTTATTACAACTGATTGTAGTAAGGTGTTTTTTTATAAAATAAAATCTAGTAAACAAAAGCTAAATAAATACAGCTTTTTTTTATAATCATAGTAGACAGCATGGTGGCTTACCATTTGCCCAAATGATTATTGATTTGGGCTTCGACTTTAGCCTGTCTTGAGTATCTCGACTGAGCTTGTATTGAGCGCAGTCGAAAGGCTCAACCGGACATTGAGTAAGATTCTGCTTTTCAGCAGAATGACAAAAAAATTATTTCACACGTTCTACCAGTTCTAATTGGTCCAAATTAACGTTAGAGGTAAAGACGCCATAATTTACTATAGCTTTCTTTTTTTCGATTTTATCTATGGTTCCAACTGCGCGACCATCGTGCATTCTCACGCGATCGTTGACTTTAAGAGTAACTTTTGGTTTCTCTTCTATTGGCGCTTTCTTTTTGGCTTCTTTTTTCTTTTCACGGATAATTTCAACCTTTTTTTCTGCTTCTTTTTTGACTTGAATTTCTTTGGTTTTTTCGACTTTACGCTGTTTTACGGATTGTTTTTTGCGTTTAGAATTTTCTATCTGAACTAATTTAAACAACTCATCGAATAATACTTTTTTCTTTCTATCGTTAAAGAATTTCTCCGAAATATCGTTCACTTTTTGACCTAAGTAAATTAAGCGCTGATTAGAATCGTATAATTCCTGGTAGCTTTCTAATTTCTTTTGAATCTTAGTATTTATTTCTTCTAACTTATCAGCTTCGGTTTGCTTTTTGCGTTCGTTAACTTTTAAAGATTGTTCTGTTTTCTCTAACTTAGAACGTTCTTTTTGAAGTTTTGCAATAGTAGCATCAAAACGAACTTTAGAGCGCTCAATCTTCTTTTTAGCACGGTTTATTAAGCTGTATGGAATACCATTTTTCTGAGCAACTTCGAACGTAAAACTACTTCCTGCTTGACCTAAAGCCAGTTTATACATGGGTTCTAACGTTTTTTCGTTAAACATCATGTTGGCGTTTATCATTTCGTCTTTTTCGCTGGCTAACATTTTTAAGTTGGCGTAATGCGTGGTAATTATTCCAAAAGCATCACGACTGTAAAATTCTTCTAAAAAGGTTTCTGCTAATGCGCCACCAAGTTCTGGATCGGAACCTGTACCAAATTCATCTATTAAAAACAGTGTGTTTTTGTTACATTTACGTAAGAAATAGTTCATTTGTTTAAGTCTGTAACTATATGTACTTAAATGATTTTCAATAGATTGATTGTCTCCAATATCTGTTAAAACACGGTCAAAAATAGTGGCTTTACTACGTTCGTGAACCGGAATTAAAAATCCGCTTTGTAGCATTAACTGCAATAAACCAACGGTTTTAAGTGTAATACTTTTTCCACCTGCGTTTGGTCCAGAAATTACAATAATTCTACTGTCTTGATTTAACTCTATGGATTGCGGAAAGGTTTTTTCGCCTTTTTCTTTATTGTTTAAATATAAAATGGGATGATAAGCATCACGCAGAAAAATTTCTCTATTTTCTGATATTTCTGGTAAAATAGCATCCATAGATCTGGCGTATTTTGCTTTGGCAGAAATAACATCTATTTCGGTTAAAAAGTTTTGATATTGACTAATTAACGGATAAAAATCACGTAAAAAATTAGTCAGTTCTTTTAAAATTCTAACTTCTTCTTCGTGTTCTTCGTATTCTAAATTATTTAATTCTCTACTATGGTTTAGCGTGGTTTCTGGCTCTATATAAACAATACTTCCGGTTTTACTTCCGCCCATAATGGCACCTTTAACTTTACGTCGGTACATGGCTTTTACTGCTAAAACACGTCTGTTATCAACTACAGATTCACGAATGTCATCTAAATAATCTAAATTATGATAAGTATTTAAAGCCGAAGCAAAACTTGAATTAATTTTACCTTTTAGTTTATTGATGTCACGTCTTAATTGCTGTAATAGGGCAGATGCATCATCTTTTACTTCATCGTATTTATTGATAATAGCATCAATACGTTGCACAATGGCTTTTGTGACTTCAATTTTTTGACTGAATTGCTTTAAAGTTGGATAATAGTCTTCAAATTTATTTAAGAATTTAACAATCTCATTTGAAGTTATTGAAATGGACACAATTTTCTTAAAACTTTGAGGTTCCAAAAAGGTGTTTTCAATTTTAAGTAGTTTTAATTCTTTGGTAATTTCGTCGAAACCATGATTAGGAATACGATTATCGTTATAAAAAGACGACACATAATCGTTAGTTAATTGTAATTCATACAACAACTGTTCTTTATCCTGAAATGGTAATATGGTTAAGGTTTTAGCTTTTCCTAAGGTTGTAATACAATGATCGCTGGTTTGCGATAATACGGTTAGAAATTCTAAATCTTGTATCGTTTTTTCGTGAATGTTAATCATTTATATAAATAGTCTATTTTATTTCAACTAAACCATTTAATAACAATTCACAATCATTTTTATATTCTGCTAATAAGCTTTGAGCAGTATATGTTATAAATTGTACAGATCCAGACTCATTTGAAAAATAATAGCTGTAATATGAAAAATCAATCCCGTCAATATTACCATTTAACTGCATGAAAAGAACTTTATTTCCATTTACGATTCTATATTCTTCTTTAACAACTTTTAAATTAGTTGACACTTCTTTGGCATTACTAATTGCTAAATCTCTTAAAGTAGTTAAAGGTATTTGAATTTTTTCGATAATCATTAAGCCATATAAATCTTCACTTTTTAGTTGAAATTCATATTCAGATTCACTATTTATACTAGGCTTTGAAAATTTCCATTTTTTTGGATTAATATATACACCAAAATTTCCAATTTTACTTTTTAATAAAAAAGTAGATTTTTTATCTTTAGTAAATGTTGTAGCGTTAGTCTTTAATTCCGTTGTTGATGTTGCGATACTATCATTTACAAATTTCCAAGTACCGTTTTTGAATAAAATGACTTCATCACCGTTTTCAGTAATAGCATTTGTTTGGGCTAAAGATGTAAACGAAACTGTGAATACTAATAATACAATTAATTTTTTAAACATAATTAAATAAATTTTTAGCAAATTTAATTGAAACAAACGGTTTTACGAAAGGTTATAAGTCTTTAAGTTTATAAACCGAATGCATATTTTTATCGATTAATGCTTTTGGTAAGCTTTTAAATATGAAGTTTCGTGTTTTATAACCTGTATTTAGATTGGCTATTTTACCAGTATACCAAGATTGTGCTACAATACTATTGACGCGTTTATATCTTACAGCTTGAAATTTACTAGATATATTTTGATTGGGATATTTATGAATAAGTAAACCTAAATAATAAGCATCTTCTATAGCTTGTGCGCCACCTTGTCCCATATTTGGAGTAGTGGCATGTGCAGCATCGCCTAACAAACAAACATTATTAAAATGCCATTCTTTTAATGGTTTTAAATCGATTATATCGTTTCTAAGTATATTTTTTAATGTTGTGTTTTTAATTAATTGTTGGGTTAACGGATGAAAATCTTTAGATAATTCTAATAAATTAGCTTTTAAAGTTGATGGATTATCTGTTCCAAAAGCTTTGTCTTTTTTAACAATAAACCATGACGTATGCGTTGCATTTAAATGCGAAAATCCAAAACGTAATCCTTTTCCCCAAAGCTCGCATCCACGATCTAAAAAGTCTTTAGGTAAACCATTTTCGCTAACACCACGCCAACAAGTTTGTCCAGAATATCTGATTTTAGAGTTTGGAAATAGGAGCGAACGTACTTTAGAGTTTATACCATCTGCACCAATAATATATTTGGTGGTTACAGTTGAATTATCTTCAAAATGAATTATAGTTGAATCCTCTGAAGCAGTTTCAAAATGAGAAAACGCTTTATTCCAATGGATATTTTCTTTAGGAATAGCATTTACAAGACATTGTTGTAAATCGGCTCTATGAATAGCTACTGTTGAAAAACCATATTTTTCTTTTGCTGGTAATTGACTACTATCGGCTAATGGGTTTAGTTTTTCATCGGCTAAAGTAATTCTATTAATGGTATTTCCGGATTTTATAACATTATCTAAAACACCGCAAAATTCTAAGACTTTAAGTGCGTTTGGTGCTAACCAAATTCCTGCACCAACAGCATTAGCAGATTCATACTTCTCAAATAATTGATATGAAATTCCTAATTTTTCAAAAACTAAAGCAGTAGTTAAGCCACCAATTCCTGCACCAATAATACTATACATGTACACGATATTTTGTATATATAAAGATACGGACTTAACAATTAAATTTTATAAATATTAGGTACTATTTTAAAGTTTTTAGCAGGCACCAACAAGACCAACAGTAATTACAATTTCTTGCTCTACAACCTCACCGTTTTTGTCTTTTGCAGGCGTCCATTTTTGATTATAAGTCTTTATTAGTTCAAAGATTTTTTTATCTAATTCTGGATAATTTGTAGACCAATCAAAATACGTGTTTTTAATGGCTCCATTTTTATCAACTGTAAAATAGAATTTTGTAAACTTTAATTTTGCTTTATCTATAAAAGGGATAAACTCTGCAACTGCATTATTTAGTTCTCTTAATTCGGCTTTGTTTCCTTCTTTAAAAACAGCTGTAGTTTCAGGAACAACCGTATAATGTGGCGTAAATGTGCGTTTTAATCCATTACTTTCTTTTCTAGTAATGGCGGTAATAAATCCATCGGAATGTTTAAGCGATTTTAAAACTGCTTTCTGACTTTCGCTTAGTGTATTTCCGTTACCATATGCTCTGGTGTTTGTTCTTTCGTTATTAACCATTAGAATCAATTCACTAGATACAATAGGATTTTTGCTAAATTGGTCCTGAGTGGTCAAAAAATCGTTAACCAAATTTATATTGTCAATTTTTGATTTTTTAATAGCTTCAAATCGAGCACCAACATGAAAATATAAAGAGTCAATTCTATCTTTTTCTGGTATAAGTTCTCTTTCTATTATGTCGTTTGTTTCAATTTCAGTGTTAGAAATGGAATCATCCAAAATAGCTATGTCTTTAGTTGAAGTATCTTCTTGACAATTTAATACGACAAGTGTTAAAAGTGCTAATAATAAGTTTGATGTTTTCATAATCACTGAATTTTAAATTGATACTCCAAATGTAAACTCATTTCAAGTATTAATAGCTTATATAAATGTCAAAAAAGTGTCAAATGTTTGTAAAAACGTTTACCTATAAGTGTTTAAAACATATAAGCAACATTTTTTGTATCAACTACATTACAACCTTTAAGATATTTTATAATGCATATTTATTTGTTTTCTAACCCTTACAAACCTAAATATCCCAATGAATAAAAGAATAGTAGCAATTATAATAAGTACAGAACCGTAAGATTTTAATTCCGATAAAAATTCTAATTTCAGAATTGTAATTCCTGTTCCAATAATAACTAGAAAGGTTCTAAAATAAGCTAAAAACGTACGTTCGTTAGCTAATTTTGTACGTTCTATAGCAAGCCAATCTCGAGTTGTTAATGTGTTTTCGTTATCCATATTAAGTTACAAAACTATTTTTAATATTTTTGGGTTTATTTGTTATCAGTCGATTTTTCAACAGAACTTGCGTGGTCTTTTATAAAGTACCATTTTCCATCTACTTGTTCTAAATCGTAGCTAACAATCATTCTATTGTAATAAGGTTTTTCGTTTCTAAGTGGTTCTTTGTAAAGCACTTCAACTACAGCCATTCCTAGAGTTTTATCTACTTTATAGTTTAAAACCTTAGTAGAAAATGTCCAGTTGTTATCTAAAGCAAACCATTCTTTGTGGTAGGTTACAAATTCTTCTACCGTAGTTTTTATAGGTTCTTTTGGTAAAATTAACTGCATTTTTCCATTTGGATGTATGGTACTTTCTAAAGTAGATATATCTTTATTAGCTACAGCATCTAAATGTAATTGAAGTGTTTCTAAAAAACGAGCTTCATTTTCTTTGTTAGAACTCGTTTCAGAAGCACAAGAGGCTAGAAGTATAGCGAAAATAAAAACGATATAGTATTTAGTTGTTTTCATGGTTGGTGGTTTTTAAAATTGTATCAAGAAACATAAACTGAAACCGTTAAAACTATCATAGTAAAAACAGTAAGAATTATTAATAATGGCGTAATAAATTTCAGCCATTTATTAAAACCTACGTTAACTACTGCAAGCGATGCTAAAATTAGTCCAGTTGGATTTATAAATGCAAATAATCCCATTCCATATTGGTAACAATTCACCATAATTTCACGACCAATTCCAACCGTATCTGCTAAAGGTGAAAGGATTGGCATGGTTAAAACTGCCATTCCACTACTACTTGGAATAAAGAAGGATAAACCACTATAAATAAATAACATAGCGTTTACAAAAACACCTTTGTTGGCGCCTTCAGTAACTGTGCTGGTGTAATATAATAATGTGTCACTAATTAAACCAGCTTCCATAATAACCGAAACGCCTCGAGCAATTCCAATTATAAGTGCAACACCTAATAAATCGCTTGCACCTTTTACAAAAGTACTGACAAAATTACGCTCAGAAATTTTAGATAAAACACCAATTACAATACTTCCAACTAAGAAAACTGCAGTCATTTCTACAAACCACCAATCTAATCTAGAAACACCAATTATCATGATAACAAAACAACTAGCAAACACAATTAATATTAAACGTAACCTTAAGTTTAAAGGCATAATTTCTGTAGAGACACTTTTAAAACGTTCTTCAATTTCTAATTTCTGACTAAATATAACCGACTGACTAGCATCATTTTTAACACGTTTAGCGTAACGTAAAATGTAAAGGATACAAATTAACGTTCCTAAACCTAACATAATTAAACGTCCGGTAAAACCAGTGGTCCAATTAATTCCTGCTGCATTACTAGCAATAATAGTACTAAACGGATTTACTGTAGAACACATGGTTCCAATACAAGACCCAATATAAATAGATGCTAAAGCCACCATAGCATCATATTTAGCTGCTAAAAATACAGGTATTAAAATAGGATAGAAGGCAATGGTTTCTTCAGCTAGGCCAAAAGTTGTTCCTCCAGCAGCAACAAACGTTGTAACTAAAATAATTAGTACAAACTCGTAACCTTTTAAGGCTTTTGCAAGCCACGCTATTCCAGAATCAAAAGCACCACTTTTGTTCATTATTCCAATTAATCCACCTAAAATTAAAACCAAAAATATAATATCAGACGCTTCAATAATTCCTTTTATGGGCGACTTAATAAAGTCGGTAATACCTTGTGGCTGTGCTTCTAACTGTTTATAAGTATTAGGAATGTTTATAGCTTTATAGATGGCTCCAGACGTAAATTTCTCTAAAGGAATTTCTATTTGTAAATCTTGCAACGTACTTTGTGTTGCAGGAAGAACTGTAGAATTGTCGGGACTAGTTTGTGTAAAATTATTTTCAGCTTTATTATAAAGTAAAGTATCGTATTTACCTGCCGGAATAAACCATGTTAAAAGCGTTACTAAACCGGCAATAATTAATAAAATGGTTTGAGCGGTTGGGAATTTTATGTTTTTCATTTAAACAAGTATATAAAAACTAAAGATAATATTATTTTTACAGCGCACTAATAAACAAAACTATTTATGATTGAAACATTAAATACTAATTGGCAAAAATGTTTAAAAGAAGAATTTGAAAAGTCATATTTTAAGCATTTACATCAGTTTGTAACTAATAATTATAAAGAATCCATTTGTTTTCCGCCAGAAAATGACATTTTTAACGCCTTTAATTCTTGTTCAATTCATAACATAAAAGTGGTTATTATAGGACAAGACCCTTATCATAATCACAATCAAGCTAATGGTTTATGTTTTAGTGTAAGAGATGGAATTCCGCATCCACCATCGCTTAAAAATATCTTTAAGGAATTAGAAACCGATGTTAATAAGCCAATTCCAGAAAGCGGAAATTTACAGCATTGGGCAGAGCAAGGCGTTTTTTTATTAAATGCCACTTTAACTGTAAGAGCACACGAAGCTGGAAGTCACCAAAAGCAGGGCTGGGAAACCTTTACAGATTCAGTAATTAAAACTATTAGCGACCAAAAAGAACATGTTGTGTTTCTGCTTTGGGGCGGATTTGCCAAGAAAAAATCTAAGTTAATAGACCAGAAAAAACATACTATTTTAACCTCAGGTCATCCATCGCCATTAAGTGCAAATCGTGGTTATTGGTTTGGAAATAAGCATTTTAGTGAAACTAATACTATTTTAGAAGAACAAGGTTTAAAGCCTATAAAGTGGTAATTATAATTTCTGAATTTATATTAAGGCAAATGGCAAGCCACCACGCTATCCGTTATAGTTTTGTAAAATCTTAAACGAGAATTTTACAAAAGCTGTCACTACTATCGTTTTTGCGGGATTACGTTCCTAACGTATAAAATTATAGTTTTAATATTAACCTCTAAACTGACCTCAGATTATTTTACGTAGAAAATAGTTTCAACTGAAAGGATTAAGCAAAAATCGTCGGAAGTTGAAGTCAATAATCAAACGATACTTATATAAGTACCTAAAATTAGTCATAAAAACCTTAATACTTTATTTTTTGCGCCGAAAGTTGAAAGTTATTTTCAGTAAAATCATATGAATCTTGATTTTTTGGATTCGTTTTTTCATCAAGGAAAAAATGAACAAAGCCGAATTATAAAAGATAAATTAAATTTTAATAATATTTTGAATAACCCAAATCAACATATAATTTAATTAATCAAGTAATCATATTCAAAAATGACAATCTTTCGTCTTGCTTCGCAATGTGCTATCGTTAAAAAAATCTTTCCAACTCAACCAATGCTCAAGGAGACAGTTTTAAAAGTTAACATAGAAACTAGTAATTAAATTATCACTTTCACTATAAATATTTCATCTAAAAATAACTTACCAAAACGTAACAAAACACTTCGTTATTTCACCATTTGGAAATTTCATCCAAACTAATGGCGAATACTTCTCACTGTAATAAACCTCTAATTTAGGTTTTATAGCTTCAAGAGCATTCCAATTTACGTTTGTATTAACTTCAAGTAACCAATCTATTTTTTTTGGTAAATAAAACTTACAATCTTTAAATTGGTTTAATGCATTAAAGTTAAAATAGAAACCATAAACACAGTTTTTATTAAGGTTTTGAAACGTTATGTCTTCGCCGTAAGGCAAAAACAACTGTGCTTTAAAATAGATGTTTTGAGAAATTTCTTCTGCTTTTAAGTTTAAACGATCCAATAAAGGCTTGGTTTCCGGTTTGTACAAAAGTGGTAATTGCTTTTGTTGGAGTTTGTTAAGCTTTTCGGTTAAACTATCTCTAAGATTTGGTCCAATGCAACATTCAATATCTGTGCTACCTAAAGATGCATCGTACAAATAAAATTTAAACTGAATTTCTAAATGAATAGGCGAGTGGTCTTCAACAAAAATAACATCTAGTTCGCCAATAGTAATATTATTGTGATTAATTTGCTCGTTTTCTATTAAAAATTTAACCTTAGGGTTTTGCTTTAATTCTTCGGTCACAAAACGCTCAACCAATTGACCTAATCTGTAGTTTTTAGTAATTAACGTATTAAAAACAGGTGTCTTAATAGGGTAAGTTAGATAAGGTAACATGTTAAAAACCTCAGTTTTAAATAAATGAGGTGTTTTATAAAATCCGTTAAAATGTGCTTGAAAATTGTCCATGATGTTTCACGAAACTACTTTAAAATAATGGATTATAAAATTTTTTAGATATTAGTCGTTAAAAGCCTTAGAAACGTTGTATTTTTGCACATCGAAAAAAATTCAAACTCAAATTTATTTCATGGCATTAAGAACTCTAGATTTAGAAGAACAAACTGAAGGAAAAAGTTTATACAGCTATCAAAAAGGTGCAATAGACAAGATCTTTAAATGTTTTGAAGAAGCTGAAGAAGATTATCATTTACTATATCAATTACCAACTGGTGGAGGAAAAACAGTGATTTTCTCTGAAATTGTTCGTCAGTATTTAAAGCACCATAATAAGCGTGTTTTAATTATGACGCATAGGATTGAGCTTTGTAAACAAACTTCAAAAATGCTTAATGAGTTTGGAGTAACAAATAAAATTGTAGATAGTAAAGCAGATTTATCGGATCAAGATAAATACAAATGTTTTGTGGCTATGGTAGAAACGCTTAATAACCGTTTAAACGATGATAAATTAGATATTTCTGATATTGGTTTAGTTATTATTGATGAGGCACATTACAATTCGTTTACTAAGTTGTTTAAGTTTTTTGAAAAATCTTTTGTATTAGGAGTAACAGCAACACCTTTAAGTAGTAATATTAACCTTCCAATGAAGGATAATTATAACGAGCTTATTGTTGGAGAAACTATTCAATCTTTAATAGAAAACGAATTTTTAGCTCGTGCCGAAGTG
>Ga0105354_1000379_pt1 | contig 27525 bp, 27 predicted proteins | sample GOMGulsemesocosm_FD_83658 | JGI IMG/M metagenome (GOLD analysis project Ga0105354, IMG submission 83658) | Methane-oxidizing microbial communities from mesocosms in the Gulf of Mexico - GOM9B Gulf of Mexico | ecosystem: Environmental > Aquatic > Marine > Cold seeps | place: USA: Gulf of America...
TAATAAAGTACAATACAGACTATAAATTATATATTATGATTTTAGAAATGAAAGTTCCTTCACCGGGGGAATCAATTACAGAAGTAGAAATTGCAGAATGGTTAGTTGCAGATGGAGATTATGTTGAGAAAGATCAAGCTATTGCAGAAGTAGATTCAGATAAAGCAACTTTAGAATTACCAGCTGAAATGAGCGGAACCATTACGCTTAAAGCGGAAGAGGGTGATGCTGTTGCTGTAGGTGAAGTAGTTTGTTTAATTGATACTTCTGCAGAAGTTCCTGCTGGTGGAGAAGTTAAAGCAGAAGCTTCAAAAGTTGAAGAAAAGAAAGTTGAAGCGCCTAAAGTTATTCCAGCTGAAAATAAAACTTATGCAACAGGAACTGCGGCTCCTGCAGCTAAGAAAATATTAGATGAAAAAGGGATTGCTACAAGTGATGTTTCTGGTACTGGTCGCGATGGAAGAATCACTAAAGAAGATGCGGTTAAAGCTACACCTTCTATGGGAACTCCAACTGGAGGGTCTAGAAGTACTGGGCGTAAAAAAATGTCAATGTTACGTCGTAAGGTAGCAGAGCGTTTAGTAGAAGCTAAAAATACAACAGCAATGTTAACGACGTTTAACGAAGCTGATATGAAACCTATTTTTGATTTAAGAAAACAATATAAAGAAGAGTTTAAAACCAAGCATGGTGTAGGACTAGGGTTTATGTCTTTCTTTACAAAAGCAGTTACTAGAGCATTAGCGTTATATCCTGATGTAAATTCTATGATTGATGGTAAGGAAATGATTACGTATGATTTCTGTGATATTTCTATTGCTGTATCTGGTCCAAAAGGATTAATGGTACCGGTGATGCGTAATGCTGAAACTTTAACGTTTAGAGGAGTGGAATCTGAAATCAAGCGTTTGGCTTTACGAGCTCGTGATGGTAAAATTACCGTTGATGAAATGACTGGTGGAACTTTTACTATTTCTAATGGAGGGGTATTTGGATCTATGTTGTCTACGCCGATTATAAATCCACCTCAATCTGGTATTCTAGGGATGCACAATATTATTGAGCGTCCGGTTGCTATTGAGGGGCAGGTTGTAATTAGACCTATGATGTATTTAGCATTGTCTTACGATCATAGAATTATTGATGGAAAAGAATCTGTAGGGTTCTTAGTTGCTATTAAGGAGGCATTAGAAAACCCAGTAGAGTTATTAATGAACGGGGATGTTAAAAGAGCATTAGAATTATAAAAATGACTTTATAGTAATACAAAAAAACCGAAGCTAATTTAGCTTCGGTTTTTTTTGTATTACTTCTTTTTTGGAGTTGAATTCAACAAGATATAACTTGGTAGTAAATAGGAGAATATCAATATTAGATTTCCTTAATAATATAATAAGCAACATTTAGTAGGCTTTTTTTTAAGTTTTGTACTTTAGCAGAAAAACGGAGTAATTGAGTATATATACTTTAGGAATTTCAGCATTTTTCCATGATTCTGCGGCATGTTTGTTAAAAGATGGACGTGTTGTTGTTGCAATTCAAGAAGAAAGACTGAGTAGAAAAAAACAGGATGCTTCTTTTCCTAAAAAAAGTATTCGCATGTGTTTAGAATCTGAAGGCATAAACATAAAGGATATTTCTTTAGTTGTTTTTTATGAAAAACCTTTCTTAAAGTTTGATCGGCTAATAGATACTTATGCAAAGAAAACTCCTTATGGTTTTAATTCTTTTAAAAAATCTATAAAAAGTTGGACTTCCAATAAGTTATGGATTCCTAATATTATTCAAAGTCAACTAAATTATACGGGTAATATCCTTTTTGCAGAACATCATGAATCACATGCTGCATCATCATTTTTTGCTTCACCTTATAAGGAAGCTGCGATACTTACTATAGATGGAGTTGGTGAACAAGCAACTATAACGATTGCAAAAGGTGTTAATAATAAAATAAGGATCATAAAAGAACAGCGTTTTCCACATTCTTTAGGGTTGTTTTATTCTGCATTCACTTATTACTGCGGATTCAAAGTAAATGCGGGAGAATATAAATTAATGGGTTTGGCTCCTTATGGAAAACCCATTTATAAAAGATTAATATACAAGCATCTTATTGCTATTACGGACGATGGCGTATTAACATTAAATACTAATTATTTTGACTTTGAAGTGGGATTAAAAATGACAAATACTAGGTTTCATAAGTTGTTTGGTTCCCCACCTAGAACTCCTGAAACTAATATTAGTACATTTTATAAGGACATTGCTGCTTCAGTACAAGTGGTTTTAGAAGAAATTGTAGTAAAATTGGTAATAGCTACGAAACAAGTTCTAGGCTTAGATAATTTGTGCTTAGCCGGAGGGATAGCACTTAACTGTAAAGTGAATCAACGTTTAGTAGCAAATAATATTTTTAAAAATATATGGATTCAACCGGCTGCAGGGGATGCTGGTGGTGCAATTGGAGCCGCTTATATTGGTTACCATCATTATTTAAAGCACGAACGTATTATACAAGATGATACCCCATTAAATAATGTGTATTTAGGGAATTCAATTTCAGAAAGTGAAATTGAGAAGCAACTGATATATTTTAAGGTTCAGTATTCTAAGTTGTCTACAGAAGAAGTTATTAAAAAAACTGCTATACACCTTAATAATAAAAAAATTATTGGATGGTTTCAAGGAAAAATGGAATTTGGACCTAGAGCACTAGGAGCAAGGTCAATATTAGCGAGCCCTAAGTTTAAAGATATGCAAAAGCATTTGAACTTAAGTATAAAAAAGAGAGAAGGATTTCGGCCTTTTGCGCCAATTGTATTAGAGGATAAAGCAGATGAATGGTTTGATATAAATACTCCTTCAAAATACATGTTATTCACTTATGATGTAAAAAAAACTACGATAATACCTTCTTGTACACATGTAGATAATACTGCTAGGGTACAAACGGTAAATGATAATGATAATAAAAAATTATATCAATTATTACAGGAATTCGAATCATTATCAGGAATACCAATTCTTATTAATACTTCATTTAATGTTAGAGGTGAGCCTATTGTGGCAAGTATAGAAGATGCTTTACGTTGTTTTTTTCATACTGAAATGGATGTTTTAGTATTGGAAAATTATATCATTACTAAATCTGAAAATAAAATGTTTAACCTTTCTTCTTTAACTAATGTAATTTATGAGTTGGATTAAAAAAACAATTAAGAAAGCATTAAGCAATGCAGGAAAGCCAAAAATTCAATCTCAATTTATATGGTTGTTGCTTTGTGTTGGTTTAGCAATTATAGCTTATCAGTATTATTTTAAAGCCTTATATTTTGTTAAAGTTATTGTATATAGTGTATTACTACTCATGGGGCTTATTGTAGTTTGGTTGAAACCATTACTAGTAAGGCCGTTGCTAATAGTATGGTTGTGTATAGGTTTTGTACTTGGAGAAATTACTTCTACGCTGATTTTAGGAGTGATTTTTTATGTGTTATTTTTCCCTATTACTTTATTGTTACGAATGAAATCACCAAAAAAAAATACTAATGAACCACAATGGTTTTCTAGAGAAAAAGAGCGTATAAATTACCACAAATTTTATTAATTACTTTATGAATTCTAAATTTTACATTTTTATTGAATTATTACGTTTTTTAAAACATCAAAAGAAATATTGGTTAATACCTATAATTATTGTAACTGTATTATTAGGGGTGTTAATTTTGGTTGGTGAAAATTCTGCCATAGCACCATTTATTTATACTCTTTTTTAATGATAAATGCATAAGTATAAACTTTTTTTAAGTATTCTAAAAAATAACTTTCTAAGAGGATTTTTCCTATTTGTTATTACATTATTTCTTTTTGAAATTTCATATCGATACTCAGTTATTGATTTTTATAAGGCTCAGGTGAATGCTTTAAATAGTAAAGAATTACGTGATAATAAAAGCGTCGATTTTTTAATATTTGGTGATTCCTTTTCGGCCACAACGAAAGAAATTAATTATATAGATAAGTTACGGAAAAATAATTCGGATTTGTCGTTTATGAATGTTAGTGTGCCTGGAACTGGAATTAGGCAAGTGAATACATTTGCGAAAGTAAAAATTAAGAAACATCAACCTAAAGCAATTATTTACCAAGTATATGTGGGAAATGATTTAATAGACGTGGATCATTTATGGAATTGGGAAAAATTTTCTGCTATAAGAAATTTATGCTGGGAGGCCTCAGATCATTTTTTAAGTCTTGGATACCTGAATCAAAGGTTAGCAATATTAAACGTAAAAAAAGATGTTAGGTTGGCAGCAATGACAGCAAAAAGGTTTGATAGTAATCTTTATGATATCCGAACCAAACGATTTTTGAATGGAGATACATTTTATTTGAATAATGCCTTGATGTTAAAAAAAGATTTTAAGAATCGATATGTATTGTGGTTAGAGCATATGCGTACTTTTTTAGAAACAATCCCTAATGAAATTCCTGTATATATATTATGGGTGCCTCATAGCGCTCAGGTAAATGATTATTACCTCAACAATATGAAAGCTTTAGGAGCTGTATTTGATAATAAAAATATAGTTCAACAAAGTTCATATCCTTTCTTCAATGAAGCAAAAAAGGATTTAAAAATGTATAAGAATCTTAAGCACTTAAACCCTTTGCAGTTCTTTCATTCTAAAGACGCTCCAACTTCCCGACTATATTATATAAATGATCCGCATACTAATTACTATGGGAACTATGTATTAAGTGAATTTTTACAATCTCAACTTTTTAAGTGATATTTAAAACGTTTTTTAACTGTCAGATAAAGCTCCCGAATCCTTTTGACTAAAAAAGGGCTTTATTTTTAAACGATAAATAGATTTAAAAGAAACTATTTAATTGTGCATCTTGAAATTTAATTGGTATTACAGGTTGTAAAAAATGAAAAGCTTCAAAATTATAACGTATAGTTAACGCTTTTGTAAGTTTTGTTTTTTCCTCGTAGTTGTTGGAAGCTAAACTATATAATGGCTATAATTTAAAAATATCCAGCAGTATGTTTCTAGAAGTTGTTTGTAAAGCTATATGCTTTTTTTAATTTTAAAAATATAGTTTTTCTCAAGTATTACACTTTTTTCTAAAATTAATTCAAATGTAAGCCCGTTTTTAATAGCCAGCTTTTTAATGTATTCTATTTCGCAATCTTCCGATAAAATCATCCATATGTTTGGTGCAATATATTGTGGTATTTGCATAAATAATTTTTCAAAATATTCAAAATTCCCCCCACAAAACCAAGCACGTTCTTTATCGTTTTGTGGTGTTTTTGGGTAGAAAGGCGGATTAATAATGATATAATCAAAAGTTTGTTGTTTAATTTTATCGAACAAATCTGAATACAGAATAGTTAGCTTTAAATTATTTTGAATGGAAGCTTTTTTCAATGCATCAATGGCAACTTTATTGATGTCAGATGCAGTCACAATCGCTTTTTTAGATGCAGCAAACAATGAAATGATTCCTGAACCACATCCCAGTTCTAAAAAAAGTTTATTATTTAAATCTAGAGGTTTTAAAAAGTCGAGTAATATTTTAGTGCTAATGGTAAAATGAGGTGGGAAAACTTCAGGATGCACTAATACTTCAATGCTCTCGTACGTGTATTTTCTTGGTTTTTTGTAATATTTATCAAAACCAATTTTGAAAAGGGGGAATATTATTTTCTTAAAAAAATTTCGCATATGATACTATTCAGAATAAAAACCTTCTACTTCAGGTTGGCGGTATTTCCAAATTTTCTGCATAACCTTAATTTCATATGGAAACTTGTAGATTTTATATTTAAAACGAAGACCAGAAGTAATACGTAACATCCATTTTTTATACCCCTTAATTCTGAAATCAGAAACTGTTGGATAATAACCATTCAAGACGGTTTCAAAATTTTTAATCTCATCTATCATATATGGTTTTAACCAAGGTGTTAATGGGTTTTTTCGTAAATCAAATTTCTCCCAACTAGGGTCAATCCATTCCTCTAAAGTTTCAGGGAATGAAAACCCAGCGTCTATAATTTGTTGGTAAAGTTCAGATCCTTCAGTTGGCACAGGACTATATAAGTAAATGATAATTTCTGTATTTGGGTTGATTTCTTTTATCTCGCGAATAAAATTAATATCCCAAAGAATTTGCTCATATACTTTTTTCTCATCAGGACCTGGTAATCCTAATACAAACGATAATTCAGGAATAATAGCTACATCTTTCATACGTTTCACAAAATCCTTTATCATTTGTCCAGATTGCGTTCCACCTTTATTCATCTGTTTCAACACTTCATCATTCCCTGTTTCTGCTCCTAAAAACATCATTCTGCATCCAGCTTTTCGCATCAAGCGTAAATCTTCGTCAGAGTATTTATTAATAGTATCAATACGTCCTTCCCCCCACCATTCTATATTATCCTCCATCACTAGTTTAGAAAATTCTAACACACGCTTTTTAGAGGTAAAGAAGTTATTGTCATGAAACTCTATAGCATCGATACCATAGTTGTTTTTAAAATATTTAACATCTTTATATATAGTTTTTGCAGTTTTTGCTTTCCATTTTGCATTATAAATGGGCACTACAGCACAAAAAGAACATGAAAACGGACACCCCATACTAGAATGGTATGCAAAGGTTTTTTGGCCCATAAATGTTTTAGCAAGATATTTTTCTAAAGGATAAAAAGTATTGAAATATTCATATGGGTATGGTGGTAAAGAATCCTGATCTAGCAATTTTTCTTTTACAGTCTGTATAACCTTACCATTTTCATCTTTATAAATCAGATTGCGAATTAAGGTTATATTTTCATCATTTTTACCCTCTAAAACATCTAATAATTTAGGGAATGTATTGTCTCCAGGCCCACTGATAATATAATCTACATATCCTGATTTTAGGGATACCTTATACTGATTAGAGGCAAAATAACCTCCCCAAATTGTAATTGCGTTAGGATAATATTCTTTTACCTTTTTTGTAAACGGAATAGCTTGTTTTAATTGTGGGCCAGGCATTACTGTTGAACAAAAATACTTAAACTCACCAGTTTTAAAATAATTTGAAATGGTTTGCCAAGGATCAGTTTCCATGTTTCCATCTACAAAAACATAGTCATATTTTCCATGAATAGCTGCACCAACCTGGATTATTGTATTTGGTAAACGATGCTTTGCATTAGCACTCCTTGGGTTGAATATAACAATTTTTCTTCCCATTAGTTATTAAATATTACCTGTTCATGTTTCAAAATAAAATCTTTTAACTGTTTAGCAAAAATAATATTTGCCTTATTGTTTGGATGCGGATCCAATTTATTTAAAATATATTGATTTAAATCTTTATTTTTAAAACAATGTGAAGTATCTAAAAATAATAAATCATTTTGCAAGGCTAGCTCTTTTATTTTTGAAACCCTTATAGCGTCATACACTAAATCCATATAAAGAATAATTCCTTTGATATTGTGTGCTTTTAGAAGTTTTTGAAGCTCTTCAAATTGTTTGTTGACATACTTCATCTGCGTAGATTGATAAATAATCGGAGCTTGTTTTTTTCGTAATTTAATCTGAATTAATTTTTTTAAATAGGAATCCCAGAACACATTTTTCTTGGGTTTAATCTTAAAATCATCTAATGAAAAATCATTTCCAAGCTCATAATGATCATTAGCTGCACAAAATCCAATAACAACTAAATCTGGTTGGTATTTTAAAGTGTTTTTTTGTAATATGTTTATATAATTGTTTAACGCATAACCTGAAACGCCAAAGTTAAAAAATTCATAGCTGTTTTTAGTATCACTCTCTGATAATAATTTTTTTGTTTGTTGCACATAAAGATCTTCTTCAGCAACACCTGTCCCCATAGTAAAAGAGTCTCCTAATATTGCTACTTTTCTTGAAGAAGTTTCTAAAGCATGATTTTTATCTCGAAAACCTTCTTGATTCGTGCGGAAATCAACCAACTTATATTTTGTATCTAAGTTAGGAAGTAATTCATAAATTAAACCTTCTGTAGTTGAATATTTAAGCAATCCAGAATTATCTAAAATACCAAACGAATTGGTTTTTGAGTAAGAAAAAGCAGCTCCGCCAAAAAAATAAATCCTTGTAACAACTTCTGCTAAAAAAAAGCTAATAACTAGTCCTATTGTAATGGAAATAAATTTAAGCTTATTCTGTTTCATTTTTAAAGGAGGTATTGATACATCTTTTTAATCAAATATAGTATAATTTCACATGGTGGATGTTTTTTTAAAAGGGCTATATTTGCTTTGGACAGATAAAGAGTTAATTAACTATGGTGTTTACTCGTTTTGTTTTATATATGGTAAGTATTATAAACTGACTTATACAAATACTTAGTAGTACGCCAAAAATTTGATATTCTTGAATTAAGAGCAAAATCAATATAAAGCTAATTAAAAAACCAATAAGAGTTATTGTAATGACTCTTCGTTCTTGGTGTACTCTCATCAGCATCATAATGTCTATTGTATAGAAAAATGATGGCAAAGCAATAAGACTTCCTAAAATATAAAAGGTGTAGTTTAGATTTAATTGAACAAATTGTTCCATAATAATCCAAATACCTAAAGTCCCTATAGTAACTAAAGGAATAGCAATAAGATATAGTATTTTTTGTATTTTATGTATTGTAGCGTCTGATGTTCTGTAAATGTGTTTTGTAAATGGAATAATAATTAATCCTCCTAAGGATTGTAGCATTAAAAAAGCTGTAATTAACAATTGATATTCAGAGAGTTGTTCTTTGGGTAAATAAAAATCTACAATATAAATATCAATTTTAGAAGCAATCCAACCGCTAAAGGCAATCATGAAAAATGAAAAAGCTTCTTTAAATTCTTTTAATGAAAGTTGAAAAGTAATTTTTTGTTCCCAGAGTTTTAATGAAATAATCAGCCCTGTAATTTTAGATAGAAAAGCCAGGCAATATAGTCGTAAAAAAACAACGAGATTAAAATCATTACAGTAAAAAATGCTGCTAAAAATAATTACAAAAGCAAGGAGTTCTGTTATGAATTGTGCTCCAAATTTTTGATGATATATCACTAAACTATCTAAGGCATTATAAGTATGCATTAATACAACTAGTGTAATACAATAAATAGAAATTGGATATGGAAAAAAGAATATCAGAAGCAATGAAATAGGAAGTAGCAAGCTTCTACTTAAAAAATTGGAATAAAATGCATGATATATTTTTGAAGGCTGTTGGCTATATTTTCTAATCAAATATTCTTTATTTCCCCAACCTAATATAAAAACAAAAAGGAAAACCCAAAGTATTACATTAATTAATTCTCCCCAATCATTTTTCCCGAATATTTTGACTCCAAAAATTGCAATCAAAAAATTAAAAAACGGACTGGAAAACCCGCGGATCATATTAATAGCTATCAAAATTAATTTATTCATGATATAATCTTATATAAGCGGAAACTGATTCATGTGCTGTATAGACGATAACACGTTTTTTATATTCATTGCTTGACAATAAAAAGGATGAACAAGCATCAATTATTTCTTTTTGATTATTGCAAATAGCCCATGATTTTTGACTTTCTGCAATTCCAACATCGTGAGAAACAATTTGCATTCCAGAATATAAAGCTTCTAGAAATACAAATCCAAAAGATTCGTACGTACTCGTGTGCAACAATATTGAAGCTTCTGTCATTTTTTTGAGTACGTTCTTACGTGAAAGTTTACCAACGAGTTTAATAGTATGCTGTAAACTCAACTTCTGAACTTTTTCTTCTAATTGTGCACGATATGTTCCTTCTCCAATAATTTCAACGGTTAAATTGGGGTATATTTTTACTACTTCGGCAACGATTTCTATAAAAAGAGTATAATTTTTAATACTGTTCAATGAGCCAACACCTAAAATATCAATCGCTGATTTTTGTAGTTTTGGAAATGATGTAGTGTCTAAAAACCATGGAATTATAATAGAATTTAACCTGTGATTTTCTAATAATTTCGCTTGGTGATTTTTAGAAAGAGTCACGATTTTTGCGTCAGATTTTTTAAGATACTTTACGTATGTATTTCCAGCAAGTGCATCTTGCCCCATGACTGTTACTAAATGGTTAATGTTATGCTTTTTCGCAAATCGTCCTCCAACCATGGAACATTCTCCAATCCAAAAACTATGTAAATTATCTACTGGGTTTTCTTTATGTATTTTCTTTAACCTCAGTAATACCTTTTTCCATATCCATATTTTTTTAAAACGCTTATTTTTTCCATTAAACGGAATTACCTGAATGCCATTCCACTCATATTCTTTTTTAGAAAAAGGAAACTGAAAAGTCAACACCGTCATTTTAGTATTTGGTAAAGTACAGCGTAAGTTCTTTAAGTATACTTGTAATGCAGGAATTGTAGTAGAATCTTTTTCTGATTCAGGAAATCCAGGTGTTAAAAAAACGATATGTTGTACAACTGTTTTCAAAGATTATTTTTATCCCATTTTTTATTCGTAAATACTAAATTATGATTTTTAATGAATTCAGGATGTTGTTTTAAAAAGCTTATATAGACTATATCTTTGTTTGTTGTATAGATGTGTTGATCCTCTAATAAATCACCAAATGTATATTGAATTTTTTTATAGATTTTTCTATTAAATAATGAAAGCCCAATTATTCTTTCAAGTTTTAAAAGAATTTTATTTAAAAAAATTGATGGCATGTATTGTTGGTATATATGTTCGTTTAAAAAATCATAGTGAAAAGAAATATACAATTGTTAGCGCTAGGTTCAAAGTATTTTACTGAAACTTCTCCTGGAAATAATCATCAAGTGAAATAACATCATAGTGTGTGGTAATATATTAAATTAATTTTTCAAAAGATGTCTTCGAAAATAAACGATTATTAAAACGTGCGTTGCCATATTTGGTTAAAGGAGTCATTATTTTTTTGAAGTGATTTGGTATAAATACCAACCATCTTTAAATTTCTCTAAAACTTTAAGTTGATATGATTGTTCAATGCGATTCCAATTTTTTATAGGGTTTTTCCCTTTCCATTGTTTTGCTAGTTTGGTAGGGTTGAATAATACAAGGTCATTAATTTTAAAGTCATCATACAATATTTCATACATGTTTTTAAAATCGAAAATTAAACCTCTACCTTTTATAGCAATATCATAATCAAAGCCGTATAATGTATTTCCTTGATAAGGTGTAATAGTTGCACACATTTCTTTTTCAAACAATGTTCTTTTATATACATTTTTAAATGTCCCTCCAAAAAAAACTAACTGAACTATTATTGTTGTAATAGTAATAGCTGTAATATACTTTTGAAGCCATTTAAGTTGTATAAATTCAATAAAAGCAGGGTAAAAGAATAATAAAACTATTGGAAATATAAGCCCAAGTACTCTGATGTTTTGAAATGGGATTCCAGCTAAAAAAAGCAAATAAAATCCAATAGAAATTGCAAAAATATTTTGAGAAAAAGAAAATGAAATTTTGTTTTTTATGGTTGTAAAGAACGCTAATAACAATCCTATAAAAATAAACCCAGGATGTATAAAAACATACAATACAAATATTAAATTAGGAAAACGGTATGATTGTATCCCATCTACAGTAATATAATTAGATTTTAAATAGTATTCTGGTGACCAGGAATTAAGGAAATAATTTGAAGTTCCTCCAAAAAGGTTGTCCCATTGTAAAATGATGAACGGAATGCAAACTAACGAACTTAGAATTCCTCCAATTATAAGATCCTTAAAAATACGTTTTTTGAAAATAAAATAAAGTGATGTTAGAATGACAGGGAATGTAATCACTAAAGTAGCATAGCGTGTCATTAAAGCACAAGTAGCAAAAAAGAATACTAAAATAAATGAAGTTTGCCTGTGATATGATTTCAAAAAATGGTAAAACATCAAAACAATGCACATTGTTGCCATCATTTCAGACATTACTACTAATCCTGATTTTAAGAAATAAGGAGAGAGCAACCCGAAAGTAAAAATGTAATAAAAATTAGTATTAGTATTTTTGGGATATAATAATTGAAGAGTTTTAAAAAGATAAATAGCGCTAATAGTAATACTAATACAGGCTAAAAAATGAAGTCCTAAAGCTGAGTTGCCAAAGCCAAGGAGGCTTCCTGTGAAAGGGTAAAGTACCGGCCAATAAAAAGTGCCAGGATGTATTCCTGAAATAATATATTGTTGAATAGCTTTGGTATACCGTAAATACTCATAAGAATCTTGTCCGTACAAACCATCAAAACCAAGTAACTGTAAAGTTAAAAAGATTAAAACAGGTATTCCTAAAAAGAAACTGAATTTATAAGGTATAAGTTGTTGAATTTTCAAAATATTTTTTTATGTATCTTAATTATCTGACAATCTTGTAAGTTTTTACATTATAAAGATACAAGTAATTTTGTTTCAAAAATTTTAAAAGAATGATGAAATATGAAGGGTTAGAAGTTCAATGAGAACGCTATACCTCTTGGGAGCAGAATCCTTATGGATATATTTAGTTTAAATATATTTTCAAAAAAACATAATTATTTAAAAACGAATGAAAAAGTACCTATAGTAAGGGTGGTTTATTTCTAATTGGATTACATGTTTTACTTGCAGGAATTACTTTGCCATTATTTTTAATACTGGATATTTTAGAAAGTTTTTTTTAAAAAAAAATCAGTAACTGTAGAATATATATTTATTTATCATCCAAAAAATGATTAACAACAAAAAAATGTAATGGTTTTACTGGCGAATAACGTTTCTAAAACATGGAGACAAACAGTATCAATAAATTCCTTTTTGATATTGTAGACGATGTTGTTCTGGTTGATAATAACAGTACAGATGAAACATTAGCTGTCGCTAGAAAAATAGGCGTTGAGCATTTTAAAGAAGTATTGAATACAGTTTCATTGGAGTACAATTCAGATGACTTTATTTTTGACAATCAAATGTTGTGTTAGATTTTTAATAAAGGATTCTAAATAGGGGATATTACATGTCCAATAACTTATATAAATGAAAGCTCTTCTATTAATTTTAAACAAAGTGTAATTTATGGCTTGGGTGTATTGAAAGTTTCGATTCAATATTTTTTACATAAGAATAGGTTGAAATCATTTCAAATATTTATGTAGTAATTATCTTTATAAATGTATTTAGAGTTATTTTTTTTTAATCGATACCAAGAAAAGGGAGAATCTTTTTTCCTTAAAATTTTATTAATAATGTTTCGTTTGTATTCATATAATATGTCAAAATCAGCAATTTTACTTACCTCATGATGATGGTAGTTTTTTGACATTTCTGGAAAGCCTAAATTAGTATAATAGGTTAGCGTATTTTGTTTTGCGTTTTCAATTTCAGAAGTTTTATAAAAAGGACTGTCTATGATGTGAACTTCTCCTTCGGGCTTTAAAAAAGTGAGTAATGTATTAAGCAATGCTTTAAAATCAGGAAAATATTGAGCGGCGCTATTTAAAACAATAATATCGAATTGCTGCTTAAGTGTTCCTTTGATTTTAAAAATATCTCCATAGATAAAGTATAGATTTTCTTTTTGAAACACACGAGTAGCTTGTTTTAATTCTTGACTATTTACATCCAGCCCAACGATTTTATTTTTTTTAGCAAGTATTGCTATTTTATGCGAAAACCAACCGTTTCCACAACCGATTTCAAGAATGTGTAACGGTTTATTTTTAGCAGCGATATATTGTAAAAAACGTTCTGTAGATTTTTCTCTAAGTGGCCATTCATGTTTTTTTAGATAAGGTAATATAGCAATTTCTTCATCAGTAAGAATACGATTTTCTTTTTTACGAACTTTAACATAAGCATTTGAAAAATCAGATTGTTCTTCAGTGAGGTAAAAAATATTATCCTTTTGTGGTATAGTACTAAAGTCCATTATCCTTTGTATAATTTCATTCCTATTTGCGCTAAAATGGACTTCGTTTTGAGGTTGAAAGATTTTAACAAACTTTTATGTTCTCCTTTTAGTAATTCTTTATTATAATTCACTTCATTTACTATACGTCTAACTGCATAGTTGTAGAATTTTCTAGAATATGTTCTTTTAAAATCAATTTCTCTATCTGTAGATGTTTCCCAGTTTGGTTGCACGGTAATTTTATCTTTAATTTCGTTATACAATGAAGTTCCTTTTATTGGGTATGCAACTGTTATTGTAAAATGTGTTGGATTGGCTGCTTTTAAATAATCAATAGTTTCTATAATATCCCCTTCGTCTTCTCCAGGATATCCAACCATAATAAATGTTCCTGTTTCCACTCCTAAAGCATTGGTCTTTTGAATGGCAGTTTTTACTACATTTACATCTACACGACGGTCCATAGCATCAATTATTTTTTGAGAACCACTTTCTGCTCCAATCCAAATTCTAAAACAACCGGCTTCTTTTAAAAGCTGTAATACATCATCATTTAAACGTTCAGCTCTTGTGATACATTCAAAAGGAATTATCGCATCTTGTTTGATGACTTCTTCATGAAATTGTTCAATCCATTTATGACTGACACTAAAAACATCATCTACAAACCAAATACTATCTGGATTGTAGGTGTTTTTTAATATTTTCAATTCTGCTGCAACCAAATCTGGAGGTCTTCTTCTGTAACTTTGCCCATAGACAGCGGTACTACACCATTTACATGTATATGGGCAACCACGCTGGGTACTAACAGTCATAGAGCTTTTTCCATGATGTGTTTTCCAAGTTTCTAAATATTTATCAATAGGAATTGCAGCTCTATTTGGCAAAGGTAATTCTTTAAGGCTTTTCATTCGCATACGGGAAGGGGTCTTTGTAAGGCTTCCATCTTTTTCTAAATAAGCAATTCCATGAATTTCGCTATAATCTTGATTATTGGTAATAGCGTTGTATACTTCTAAAGTAGTTTGTTCCCCTTCTCCTATAATTAAAAAATCTACTCCAGTACTTAAATAATTTTTACAATTATAGGTAATGTCTGGTCCTCCTAAAATAATTTTAGGGAAACCATATTTAGCTTCATTTTTTAATATCTTAACGAGTTTAATAACATTTATTTTTGTCATTAAATTGGTGTAAATAGCAATTGCTTTAGGCTGTTTTTTAGCAATAAAATTAAGTTGTGCTTCTTTAGAGTAAAAAGTAGAATCATAGACATAATTTTCTATTGAATTTTTATTTAAGTATGAAGAAATATAAAGAATTCCAAGCGGAGCATATGGCTTCATGATCATTTGCTCTTTTGGATCTTCAAATAAATAATAACTATGTGTAAGTATAATACTCAATTTATGCTAATTGCTGGTTTTTAGTTAATTCAATTAAAAAATGATCTGCATACCTTGCCCAAAATGAACTGGTTATTATATTGTCAATACTTTTGAAAATGGATAATAACGGTTTTTGCGCTAAAATAGATTTTTCAAGATATGAAGGAGGAATTGTTAGTCCAATTGGAGTTACGTTTTCCAGTGTATATAATTTATTTGTTAGCAATATAATATCCTCAGGATTGTAATACCAAGTTTCAATGCCAACTCCATCTAAATTTGCAATTACACTTTCGTTGGTATTTCTTCTTTTTGCTTTTTCTAATTCTCCTTTGAGAGTAAAGTAAGTGCGTTCCCAAAAGCAGTTTTTTGGCATGATTACCATGATTAGCTTTCCGTTTGGGTTTAGCAAGTCAACAGATTTTTCTAAAAAAGCAGCTAACTGATTTTTTGATAAACAATTTAATCCTCCAAAGTTTGAAAAGATTACATCAAATTTTTTGTCAAATGAATTCCTAGTAAGTGTATTAATATCTTGTACTTGAAATGTCACATTATCAGGATGTACTTTTGCATTAGCAGTATTGATCATTCCTTCAGAAATATCAGTAGCGATAACATGATGCCCTAAATTCCCAAATGCAATAGCATCTGCTCCAGTACCGCAGTTTAGTTCTAAAATAGAAAGTTTTACTCCCTGATTTAACAAAGGATTTAGATGGTTAAACACACGATTTCGCTGTGCTTTTCCTATTTCTGAAAATGTAAAAACAGTGTCGTATTGTCTAGCCGATAAGTCGAAATCAGTTTTCATATATGAATTTGAAAAGACTAATATAGGTGTTATTTTACTAACTTTTTTAAGAGTAATTTATCATAAAAAGCACTTGGAATGTAATACGTTAATTTTAAGATAGATTTGAATTTTCCAATATTTAAGTGTTTTAGGTAATGTATTCCTTGACTTTTACGATATTCTTTGTGAACGTATCGTTGTAATTTTCTGTAAAACTCGGTATTGTATGTCCCTTTAAACATCATAGCTAAGTCGTCAGAATCTGTCCAATTAGCTTTTAGTTTTAAATCGTCTTTTACTTTTTGATAAAATTTTGTTCCTGGTAGTGGGTAAGAAACTGAAATTCCAATATTATCAGGAACTAATTCCTTAATCATTTGTATTGTTTTATTAATATCAGCTATAGTTTCTTCTAAGTACCCAAACTGAATAAAGAATGCTACTCGAACATTTTTTTCTTTTAATAGGCGAGTAGCTTCATAAATTTGCGCTACTTTGATTTCTTTGTCCATAGCGTCCAAAATAACTTGTGAACCACTTTCTGCTCCAACCCAAACTTCCTTTAACCCACTTTCTACTAGGGCATTTATTGTATCCTCCTTAAGTAATAAATCTACCCTACTTTGAATATAATACGTTATAGAAAGCTTTTCTTTTTTAAGTTCTCTGTTAAAATTTTGTACCCAATTTGGTTTCAATCCAAAAATATCATCGCACATCCAAAATCGATTGACACCATATGTATGACTAAGATATTTGATATGTTTTGTAATATATTCAGGCGAATGTGAATTATAACGATTCCCGTAAATTGGTTTTGCACACCAATTACACTTGAAAGGGCAACCACGAGTTGTAGCAATATTTAGGGTGAATTCATTTCCGCCAGATTCCCAAATTTTTCGATATGCTTCAATATCTATTAAATCCCAAGCAGGCATGGGTAATTTATCTAAGTCACGAAGAACAGAATGTTTTGGGTTTTTAACAACCTCTTCATTTCTTTCAAAAACAAGTCCTTTTATAGTTGTTGTGTCTTCATTATTTGTTAATGCATCAACTAATTCTTTTAAACTTATTTCACCTTCACCTTGAATGACATAATCTGCCCCAGCAGTTAAATATTTTTCATAATGATCTGTTGAGTCCGAACTACAAACAATAATATGACAATTTAATTTTTTAGCAATTTTAATCATCTCAAACGCAGCTTCACGCATTGTGGTTAAGCACATTTTAGTAAGATAATTAAAGCCATCATCATAAAGTACAAATGTTTTTGGGCGCTGTTTTTCTAAATATGGCTGTATGGTTTTTGGGTCGTCTAATAGATTAGCATCAAAGACGCCAACTTCGTATCCATTTTCTCTTAAATACGATGCAGCGTATAAAGTTCCTAACGGCGGATATGGTGTTTTGTTATTCCACTGTTTTACGTCAAATTTATAATAGTATGAATGTGAAAATACAATATCAAGCATGCTCTTGTGCTAATTCCAGGTTATAACGTTTTTTTATTTTCTTGTAATTTTCATTCAATTGATCAATTACTTTTTTTTGAAAGTTTTTCGGATGATGTTTTGATACACTTTTAGTAGACTTCATTGCAATATCAAAATCTTCTTGCTCTAAATAATTAAATTTAAGAGTCCACTTTTTTAGCGTTATTTTTTGAAAAAATTTATCTAAAAACGCCCCTAGTTTAGTGTTAAATAGGGTTTGTGTTAATTTCGAAATATATGGTTTTTTAACATCTTTTATTAGTGGAATATTAACATGTTTTTTATTTGGGAAAAAACCATTAGCCCAATTATTTGCATTTAAAAATTGAATAAAAACATCTTTTCCATGTGTAGGTATAAGTGTCAAAATTTCTGTTGCTGTATACCTATTTTGTTCTGAAATTTCTAAATGATCACTAGTAATAAAATAATTGACGCAGAAATATTTCTTAGAGTTTAGTAAAAATATTTTTTTGTATAGTATTAGTAGTGTTCTTGCAATCCATAATCGGTTAGGTTTTGTTATAATAAAAAAGTCAAAATCTCCATCATCATCATCATAATACCCCTTAGAGAGTGCTCCAGATAAACTAACACATTCTATGTAGGGAAACTTAGCAATAAAATTAGAAGTTTTTAATGCTTTAGGCATTATCTCTTTAGCCATTTTATTCCCTATTAACCGCCTGTTTATTAATTCAGGCTCATTTCGATCTAGGTAAAAATTATTAATCTTAAAGATGATTTTTTTTGAAAGTAGAATTTTTAATTCTTTTCGTAAATCGATAATAGAATTTATATTCGTATATGTAAATAGTTCATCTTCAGTAAGCGGATGTTTAAAAATTGAAAAGTATAAAATAGTTTTTAATACTGTCATTTTTTTATTGGTTATCTATTAAATGTTTTGATTATGCTAAGAATATTCTTACAAAGGTAGTACTTGTTTTTTATTTTAGCATTCTCTTATTTTATATGCTGTGATAGGTTTCGGACCTTCTAAAATTGTTCTTATAATTTGAAGTGTACCATCTTTTTTGGTGTCAACATGCCATTTGATCAAACATAATGTTCCATTTTCAATTTCTATTCCGGTAATACTCCTGGGGTGTACGCAACTTCCGTCATTAAATAAAGGGATTTCTCCAGGTTTTGGGAAACGAGGTCTGTGTGTATGGCCAACAACAGTTATTAAGTTATTATTCTTGATGATCCATTTTTTAATCTTTTTTTCAATTTTAATTAATTCCTTGTAATTTTTAGCGGGACTTGTAGGGTCTGATATCCCCATTATTTGTAATGGTTTCCATAATAAGCGAACAAATAACCTGCTCCATTTCCAAAAAATATAATTCCACCAATCTGCTTGATGTCCGTGCGCTAAGAATATTTCATTACAAGTATTAGTGTCTCTTAAAACAATCCCTTCATGATATTTTAAATCAGGAAACAATACTTCTTCTTTATCTGTCTTCAGGTCGAAGAAAGTGGATAGGTGTTTCTTTACATAATTAGGGTTTTTGTATACCATATCATGGTTCCCCCAAATTAAATGCATTCTGTTTTCTAAATGAAATTTTTTTAACAACTCATAAATGTTTTTATGGGCGTTAAATATGGTTTTAAATGATCTATTTTCCCATAATTCATCACCATCACCTAATTCGCAATATTGAAATCCATTTTCATAATAATATTGAATTGCGTGAGCATATATGTTTCTGTTGTTAGCAAAGTCATCAGCAAAACTATTATCCCCTCGATGGCAGTCGCTAAAAAGGATGAATTTATCTTTTTTAGTAAATTCAATTACTTTAGCTTGTTGGTATGCTCTTGTAAGTCTAGAGTTTGATGACATTGAATATGTATTAATGACTTAAAGGTATAAAAAAAGCTCCTACTTAAGGAGCTTTTTTTATATTGACTTAAAGGTGTTTTCTTATTTAAAAGCGTTTAACCCTGTAACATCCATCCCTGTAATAAGCAAATGAATATCGTGAGTTCCTTCATATGTAATTACAGATTCTAAATTCATAGAGTGGCGCATAATGCTATATTCTCCACTAATTCCCATTCCTCCAAGCATTTGACGTGCTTCACGAGCAATATTGATAGCCATATCAACGTTATTTCGTTTGGCCATAGAAATTTGTGCAGATGTTGCTTTCCCTTCATTACGTAAAACTCCTAAACGCCAAGTTAATAATTGGGCCTTTGTAATTTCAGTAATCATTTCAGCTAATTTTTTTTGTTGTAATTGGAATTGTCCAATTGGCTTTCCAAATTGGATACGTTCCTTAGAGTATCTTAGAGCAGTGTCATAACAGTCCATTGCTGCTCCAATAACTCCCCAAGCAATACCGTAACGAGCAGAGTCTAAGCATCCTAATGGAGCACCTAGTCCTGATTTGTTTGGTAATAAGTTTTCTTTAGGAACTTTAACGTTGTCAAAAATTAATTCACCTGTAGCAGAAGCTCTTAATGACCATTTGTTGTGCGTTTCTGGTGTAGTAAATCCTTCCATTCCACGTTCTACAATTAAGCCATGTATACGCCCTTCTTCATTCTTTGCCCATACTACTGCAACCTGTGCAAATGGTGCGTTAGAAATCCACATTTTAGCTCCATTTAAAAGATAATGGTCGCCCATATCCTTGAAATTAGTCACCATACCTCCTGGGTTGGAACCGTGATCAGGTTCTGTTAATCCAAAACATCCTAGCCATTCGCCAGAAGCTAATTTTGGAAGGTATTTTTGACGTTGTACTTCGTTACCATATTTCCAAATAGGGTACATTACTAATGAAGATTGAACAGATGCTGTAGAACGAACTCCAGAATCTCCTCTTTCAATTTCTTGCATGATTAAACCGTAAGAAATTTGGTCCAGTCCAGCACCTCCATATTCTTCAGGGATATAAGGTCCAAAAGCACCAATACCAGCTAAACCGTTTACGATTTGTTTTGGGAATTCTGCTTTTTGGGCGTAATCTTCTATAATAGGTGATACATCTCGCTTTACCCATTCACGGGCAGCTCCTCTAACTAACTTGTGTTCTTCAGTTAACAGGTCATCTAATTGGTAGTAATCTGGGGCTTGAAATAGATCTGGTTTCATTTCTTGATTTTTATATTGTTGGGTGATTAAAAACTGAATATATCAGTATAATCATGTTTTAAATTAAAAATATCGGAAAGCAAATGTAGCTAATGAATTGTAACAAAACAACTTGAAAATGTTATTTTTTAAATTCATCTTAGCGGTGGTTGGTTATAGTTGAGTGTGTGTACTGGTGTGCTTTTATATCTTTAATTACAGTTTTAAGCAGTTATTTATTGAGGTTACATTTTTAAATAAAAATCCTTAGTAAGTTCAATGTATTCCTTGGTGTACTGATGTCTGCTGGTTTCTATGGTAAGTTCTGAATACTCAATGTTATTTTGGGTAAATGAAAATTCTAATAAACTTCTTTTTATTCCAGTAGAAGTTGATCCTTTAACTCTGGTAATCCTGTTAGGGTATAAACCAGTTTTTTCAGCTAATAAAATAAAATTTACTTCTTCAGTAAAAGGAATAATAAACGATGCTTTCCCATTGTCACCTAATAATTTTGCGGTACCATATAATAAGTGTTTAAAAGGAAGTGCGTCGGTAAATCGAGCGAGGTCTCTTTGTGGATTATCAGTTTTATAATTTTCGGAATAAAATGGAGGGTTTGAAACAATCATATCGTACTTATCATCAATTTCTTCTACAAATTCATTGAACCCAGCGTGGTAACAAAAAAGTCTATCTCCCCATGGAGAATTTTCGAAGTTTTCTGTTGCTTGTTCAAAAGCAGCATCATCAATCTCTATAGCTTCAATTGTTTCAGCATTACTTCTTTGAGCTAGTATTAATGAAAGTACACCAGTTCCTGTTCCTACATCTAAAATTGAAAATGGTTTATAATCAATTGAAGCCCATGCGCCTAATAAAACACCATCAGTGCCAATTTTCATAGCGCACCTGTTTTGTTCTACGGAAAACTCTTTAAATTCAAAAGGTTTATTCATGATTATTGTTCTTGCTTTTTTCAAATAATAATTTTTTCTGATACCTTCCTTGGACAATATCAACAATAACTAGTACGATAATGATGAAGTAAAATGTTGTTTTGCTCATTGGTGTAATAGCATTTCCAAATAAATGTAAGTGAGCTAAATGCCCACCTTCAGATAATAACATAACACCAACAATTAGCAAAATAAACAGACCTAATACTTCGTACATTCTGTTTTTTTGTAAAAAGTTAGATACTTTATCAGCCATTACAATCATTAAAACACCTCCAAGAACAATGGCAATGGTCATTAAAATTAATTGGTTAGTGTATTCCATGTCGCTGGTTAGCGCCATGGCACTTAATATTGAGTCGAATGAAAAGACTAAATTCATAATAACAATCCAAATAATAACGGTATTGATAGACATTTTTTTCTTTTCAGTTTCTTCATGTTCTCGTAACAACATCATATGCCATATTTCTTTAATAGCAGTATAGATGATAAAAACACCTCCTCCAAGGACAATTAAGCTATGTACGTTGAATTCAAATTCTAAAATATTGTTATCATGTAAACTTAAGAAAGGGTTTTGAAAATATTGTATTAGGGACATTAAAGCAAACAGTAATACTATACGTAATACAATAGCAAGTCCAACTCCCATTTTTCTAACAAAACTTTGTTTTTCTTCTGGAGCTTTTTTGGATTCTAAAGAGATGTATAATAAGTTGTCAAACCCTAAAACGGCTTGTAGTAATACAAGCATGAATAGCGTAAAAAGACTGTCTAAGGTTAGTAGTTCTGTCATTATATTGGTGTATAAAATTAAAAATGTGAAGTTAAAATAATCTTTAATTGGTGTCAAATAAATTTGAGCATTTGTTGACTTTTAATAATTGTTTCCTTATCCCTTTTTAAGATTAAAAAAAAAGGAGGGGGATTTCATTTATAAACTTTTAATTGTTATTTACAATCTGCTTTTCCTGTAGCATTTTTTAATATTGCTATCATATCATCTTTTAATGCTATCATCTCCTTCAAATGTTTATTTTCTTGTTCCAGTTCTCTTATTCTATTGTTTTTATCAGGAGATATGTAGGTTTTTTTTTCAGTTTCTTCCTCCACCAATAGGGGATTGTCAGAAGAATGATTAATATAACTTATTTGCTTACGATCTTCATTCAGTGTAGGGTGTTCTAATATATTTCCTTTCCCTGTAATTAACCAGTATACGTTTATTTGTGGATAATTGGCGATTATTTTTTCTATCGCATTTGAATTTAAAGGAGTGTTTATCGCGTTTCCCCTAAAACTACCAGAACTCATATCTATTTTTTTATAAAAAGCAGATTTACTTACCTCGTATGTCTCGGAAATATAATTACATCTTTTTTTAATTGTTGTAAGTTTATTGTCCATATTTGTTGCAATGCGCAAATATATTTACTATATTTATCTTGTTAGTATATTTTTTGGTGTCAAAAGAGCACCACTTTAAAACAAAAATAAACTTTTAAAGTTATTAGTATGACAAGTAAACCAAAAGTCGGATCAAAATTTATAAATAAGTCTGTAGATAGAAAAAGATTTTCTCTACGTTTATCTATTGATTTGTATAATAAAATAGAGGCATTAGCTGTTAAGGAAAATAGAAGTGTAGCTAATTATATAGAAACTGTTTTACTAGAAAAAATTATTTAAGACGATTCCTTATGGTTTTAAAAGATGTAAAAGTACTTCTGTCTCATTATATTTCTCAATTGAAGTATCTTAATGAGCATAATGACCCAATTCGTGATGAAGATAGAAAGCAGTTGGAAACGCTTTTTAAATTACGTATCAAAGAGTTTAGTGTTGAAGTTGCTAAATATGAGCATGACTATACTGTTAAATAAGAGTATCGTTAAAGATAAGTAGACATGTAAGGGAGCGGGAGGTATTTTAAGGGTTGAAAAGTGGGATTATTCTGTTTTATTTAATGGTTTTAGGCCTATAGGAATATGTAAATATTTTCTTTTACTCTTTCGTCAGTATTTCAAGTGGCTTAATGTTAAATTGCTTAGTGTACATGTTTAGGTTTTTAGGAAAATTTAATTGTCTCCAATTATTAGTTTCAAGGCGTATCATTTTAAATGTTCTTGTGTAAGGAGGTACAGGGAGTTGTGTATTCGTTCTGATTTTCAGAATGTAACCTCATATAACTTAATGGTGTTAGCCTTATTTTAATCTTTGACTTAAATTTGGAGTGATTCCATTACTAATTTCATGGGCTTTTATAAGTTCTAAAAAGGAAATATTGAGCAAAATAAAGGGAAGCCTGATATGTGTTTTTTCTCACTTTTTTTGCAGAAAACAAATATATTTAAAATAAGAATAGGGAAACATATCTGTTTCCCTATTCTTAGCAGAGAGGATGGGATTCGAACCCACGATACGCTATAAACGTATACACGCTTTCCAAGCGTGCGCCTTAAGCCACTCGGCCACCTCTCTAGGTGTTAATTTTCCAAATATAGGTCAATCAATCCTTCTGGAGTATTGACGATAATTTGCTTATTGTTTCTGTCTACTTTTTTGATAAATTCATCACTTACAGGGATTAAAACTTCTGTCCCATCTCTGTCAATTACAAATAATTCTTGAGCACCAGCGTCATTGATGTTGTCAATGACTCCAACCTCTCCAAAGTTTTCATCTACTATAGTAAAACCGGTAACTTCGTGGTAATAGAATTTATTTCCACTTAGTTTTGGTAAAACAGTTAAAGGGAGGTATAAATCAGATTTAAGTAAAGCTTCAGCATCCTCTTCAGTATCTACATCTTCAAACTTTATTCGAAGTAATTGCGATTTGTGAAGTTTGCAACTATCCACAAAAAAAGGAATCAGATTATTTCGTAAAGAAATAAAAACTGATTCCAAATTTTTAAAGATTTCAGGTTCGTCCGTGTCTAATTTAACAAGGAGTTCTCCTTTAAAGCTATACTTTTTAACGATTTTTCCTAAGTAGAAACAATCTTTAAGTTGCATATATTATTCTTCTTCTTGAACAGGAGCTGCAGCAGCAATTCTTGCTTCATTAACAGCTTTTTCAGCTTCAAAAGCTTTTGCTTCACTATCCGCTTGCGCTTTTGCCAAGTCATCTTTTTTACCTTGAACTTCACCTTCTTTACCAGCAACCCAAGCAGTAAACTTTGCTTCGGCTTGTTCTTCAGTTAAAGCCCCTTTTGCTACACCACCTAATAAGTGCTTTTTAAGCATAACTCCTTTGTAAGAAAGTATTGCTCTTGCAGTATCAGTAGGTTGTGCACCTTTACCTAACCATGCAACAGAACCATCAATATCTAAGTCAATTTGTGCAGGGTTTACATTAGGATTGTAAGTTCCTAATTTTTCTAAAAATCTACCATCTCTTTTTGACCTTGAGTCAGCAGCTACGATCCAGTAAAAAGGCTTCCCTTTTTTACCATGTCTTTGTAATCTAATTTTAACAGGCATAATGTGTTAATTTTTGAAGGTTCACGACCTTCTGTTATTAATTGTAAATAAGTTTGCAAATATACAATGCTTTATTGAGATGGCAAATGGATTATAGTTTTTTTGCAGTAATTTTGTAATAGTACCGTGAAATAAGCTGTTTTAATAGAGTATAGTTTTCTAAAGTTAATAGTTGAAAATGAAGATAAAGCCTTAAGGGGGCTATAAAATTGAACATAAATTTCAACAATGGATTTATTTAATAATGATATAGACGAAAGTTATAATTTTTTACCAAAAGATGGTGAGGTGAATTATTATGGGGTAATCATGTCTAAAGTATTGGCTGATAGTTATTTTGAGAAATTGTTATTAAGCATTGATTGGAAAAATGATGAAGCAATTCTTTTTGGAAAAAGAATTGTTACGAAACGAAAGGTTGCTTGGTATGGAGATAAGCATTTTGAGTATGCATATTCAAACACTACGAAGAAAGCATTTTCGTGGACTGATGAGTTGTTAGTGTTAAAAAAAATGGTAGAAGAAAAAACAGGTGAAACCTTCAATTCATGTTTACTTAATTTATACCATAATGAATCTGAGGGGATGGCTTGGCATAGTGATGCCGAAAAGAAACTAAAAAAATGTGGGGCTATCGCATCATTGAGTTTTGGGGCTGAAAGAAACTTCGCATTTAAGCATAAAGTAACCAAACAGAAAATATCATTGGTGTTAAGTCATGGTAGTTTATTGGTAATGAAAGGAACAACACAGGCTAATTGGCTTCATAGATTGCCCCCAACTAAGTATAAAAAAGGAGTAAGGATAAACCTTACTTTTAGAACAATAGTAGATCAGTGAATTATTTGGTTCGACTTAAAACACACATATAGCCGATGATTGTTGTTGTTTCATCGAATATATTTAGTTTGGCTCATTTTTTATAAAATAATAATAATAGGACAATTTATTTTCGTGATAAGTTAGTTTTTAGGTTTAAACCTACAAGTTGATTTTTTTGGGGGAAGGGGGTATGTCTTTACATACCCCCTTATTTGTGCATTAAAAAATGGTTGTGATCTGTTTAGTGTTCACAACTTCAATCAGTCAATTGGAGTTGCAATAGTTTTTATGCTTAAATTTGGGGCATGTATTTAATTTTTGACACTGAAACTACAGGGCTTCCAAAGCGTTGGGATGCCCCAATAACTGATTCTGATAATTGGCCAAGATGTATTCAAATAGCCTGGCAATTACATGATGAATTAGGAAATTGTATTGAGCACCAAGATTATTTGGTGAAAGCTGATGGATTTAATATTCCCTATGATGCTGAAAAAATACATGGTATTTCTACTGCTTTAGCAAATGAGCAAGGTATAAGCTTAAAGGAAATGTTGGAGAAATTCAATATTGCTTTATCAAAAGCAAAATTTGTAGTAGGACAGAATGTAGGTTTTGATAACAATATTATAGGAGCTGAATTCCATAGGTTAGGAATAGAAAATAATTTACAAGAAACACCAGTTTTAGATACGTGTACCGAGCGTACAGCAAAATTATGTGAGATCCCTGGAGGTAGAGGAGGACGGTTTAAATTACCTACACTTACAGAGTTGCATTTATATTTGTTTGGTGTTGGATTTGGTGAAGCACATAATGCAACCGCCGATGTTGAAGCTACTACACGTTGTTTTTTTGAATTAATACGTAAAAGAAATTATACTACAGAAGAATTAGGGGTATCAGCTGATTATTTTGAACGTTTTGATGCTAAAAATCCAAACACAATTCAAGTAATTGGATTAGAACATTCCAATTTAAAAAAGGAGTCTGAAAAAATAAGCAAGCGAATTGAAAAAGAAGCTGAAGCAATTTTTTCTAATGATAATGTTGTTCAGGACCTTACTGCTTTACAGGAAGCACAATTTTCGCATTTACACAATCACTCTCAATATTCCGTATTGCAATCAACCATTCCTGTGAAAGGATTAGTGCAAATTGCTGCAAAAAATAGGATGAATGCTGTTGCAATGACCGATCATGCTAATATGATGGGAGCGTTTCATTTCATTAATGCAGTACAAGGACATAATAAAGGGGTTGAGGAACGTAGAAAGGAGGCAGCTGAAAATGATGAGGAATTCAATGAAAAACCACTAAAAGGAATTATTGGTTGCGAGTTATTTGTGTGTGAAAATCATTTAGATAAGTCACGAAAGGACAATGGGTACCAAGTGGTTTTTCTAGCAAAAAATAAAAATGGATATCATAACCTAGCAAAAATGTCTTCTTTAGGGCATACACATGGGAAGTATTATGTGCCAAGGGTTGATAAAGAA
>Ga0105354_1000381_pt1 | contig 27513 bp, 20 predicted proteins | sample GOMGulsemesocosm_FD_83658 | JGI IMG/M metagenome (GOLD analysis project Ga0105354, IMG submission 83658) | Methane-oxidizing microbial communities from mesocosms in the Gulf of Mexico - GOM9B Gulf of Mexico | ecosystem: Environmental > Aquatic > Marine > Cold seeps | place: USA: Gulf of America...
CGAAACCTTTACTTGTATCATGTCCAGAATTTACAGCTGCTGTAGCTCCCATACTATTTATTGAATTATTGAATTATAAAATTTTCTTAAAAAAAACAAAAATAAGTATTTTTATTATCTAACGAAATATAAAAACAAAAACAAAAACACCCATAGAAAATCTAAAAAGTGCCAAAACATTACACCAAGCTCTAATCCAAGTGTTTGTCCGTTACTGTAACGTTGTTTGTAATGATTATAAATTACAACCAGCAAAACGATTATACCTGAAAACAAGTGCGCTAAATGTAGCCCTCCCAATATATTTACAAAAGAAATAACTACATTACTCGTTGGCCCAGTAAAGTTATACCCATATTCATTAATTATATAATAGAAACTTTGCACTTGAAACATCACAAATAAAGCTCCTAGCCCCAGCGTAATAAATAACAAAAGTAAACATTGTTTATCATCTCCTTTTTTAACTGCTTTTTTTGCAAAATAAGCAGTAACGCTACTCATCATAATAGAAATTGTACTCCATAATAGCATTGGTGGCAAATCGTAACCTGTCAACCAATCTGGCCTTGAACTACTCACTATATATGCACTAGTTAAGCCTGCAAAAGTCATAGTCATACTTATCATAGCAAACCATAGCATTGTTTTTTTTGCCCTCCCAATCTTCTCTACTTCAGTCCCTTGCGTTAAATCCATCCTTAATTATTGTAAAAATTTATCTACTATATATACTATTTGTAACAATGTGATATACGAAACACTTGCCAACATTAATTGTCGCGCTGTTTTTCCATCCATACGCTTGAATAATAATATTGCGAAATATAACATTCCTAACCCTAACATAAACACGATTACTGCAGCTATTATTGACAATTTTAAATCTCCCGTAAATCCAAACACTGGAATTATTGAAGCTAAAATTGTCCAAATTGTATACATGATAATTTGTACTGCAGTATTTTTATCTCTCTTCCCTGTGGGCAACATAAAGAAACCTGCCTTTTCATAGTCATCATATAAAAACCAACCAATAGCCCAAAAATGAGGAAACTGCCATAAAAACTGCATTAAAAACAAGGTTCCTGGCTCTATACCAAACTCATTAGTAGCTGCAACCCAACCTAACATAAATGGGATTGCTCCTGGGAATGCCCCTACAAAAACTGCTAGCGGTGTTTTTGTTTTCATTGGCGTATACAAACTCACATACATAAATATGGAAATTGCACCAAACATTGCTGATTTAGGGTTTATTAAATATAACACTACCAAACCTATTATGGTTAATAATGTAGCAATTGCAAAAGCAGCTTTTACAGAAATAGTTCCTAAAGGAATAGGCCTACTTTTTGTCCTATCCATTAATTTATCTAAATCCCGTTCAATAATTTGGTTATAAGCATTTGATGCTCCAACCATGCAATAACCACCAACAGCTAACATTATCAATACAATAAAATCTACTTCTCTACCAACAGCTATTAAATATCCTGCAACGGATGAAAAAACCACACTAATAGCCAAACGGTGCTTTGTGATAGCTTTAAAATCCTGAAACAAATTTAATCCTGTACTAATTTGTGTAGTGCTCAAGGTATTATAAACTTAAAAATTGATTGCAAAATTACAGTTTTTTATTGAATTTAGTATAGCTATCTATTTAGAACTTTTTCAAATCATTTACAATGCTGCCTTATCACAATAAGACAAAATACCCTTTAACAAAACAACTAAAAACACCCCATGCTATCAGATTAATAATCAGAATAATTATTAAACAAATCTGTTCTAAACCCTAAATTAAACCAAGTAGTATTTTTCTCAAAAGCAGCAGGTGCATTAGTTGGAGAGAAACTACGTTGTGTTACATTTATAAATGCCTTTAAGCTTGTTGAAGGATTTACCAAATAACCTGCTTGCAAATCTGCAATAAATACATTCGTTTTATTTCCTTGCAATATAGCAATGCCATTATCTGAAGGGCGTAAATCATTATTCACAAAAATATCACTTCCATAACTAACACCATCTCCTTTATCTAACCCACGTTGCCCATAAATTAGTTTAGCCATAGCATACCAACGTTTATAATTGTAATGTCCTATACCAACTACTTCTCTAAAATTCGCTCCCCATAAATGCGCCATTGACTGATTATTATGTCCGTAATTTAACAACAGTTCATCATGCGAATACGTATATGGACGCACCTGGTTATATTCTACCTGAAGCATTAATTTTTTTACCTTAAATGCGTTGTAATATTTCGCACCAATTTGATACCCTAATTTATTTTTCCAGCTTTTCTCTCCCCCAAAGATATCTTTAGAAGAAAACTCATCAATAATTAATTGCCCATACACATTAACTCTATTGGACACTTTGTACTTCCCACTCAAACCAATTAACGCATTACCTGCTCTTGAACCAGTAGAAAACTCAATAGCTCTATAAAAAATAATCGGATTTAAATAATTGACATCGAATCCTCGATTATTATTATTCGACCATAATACTGACTCAAAGAACCCCACGTTTAATTTCTTCGTCACATTCCAACTTAAAAAATGGGTTGCCATATACTTACTTCCATAAGCTCCATCAGTTGTTGCTTCTGGTCGCACATCTTTTAACCACATCCAAGTATTGGTATATTTTATTTTCCAAAAAGAGGTATTCAATTTCAAAAAAGGATGCGGACTTGCGGCGTCACTAACAAACAACGACCTGTAACCATCCCCTATAAAATTTTTACCATGACCAAATTGCGCCGTAAATAATTTACTCGCTCGATATGAGAGGTATCCTTCTGCAATTGGATAATCATACGCATCCGATTTATGTGGCTTTGCCACCCCTCTTCCTGGTACAATTGCAGGATTACCACCATCAGGTTTTATACTTTCCGCATATGAATTTACATAATCTGCAAAACGGCCTTGACTTTCAAAAATACTAGAGGAAAAGCTAAGCTTTTTCCCTATACCTCCCTGAACATTTATCGCTCTGGTATTGTTGTAAGTATATGAAATATCACTTTGCATATCCTTCCCTAATTGTAAATCAGCCACCACATCTGCAGTAAACCAATAATCCTTCCCTTCAAAAGCAATTAAGTGTTCGTTCCAAAACTTTTTCCCTAACCAAGTATTCTTCTCCTTCTGAAGTAATGCTATATTTTTTTCAAAATCATAATATTTCGAAACATCAACATAACTATATGGCTTGGCTGCTGTATGTGAATTCGTACCTACTACGTTAACATTATAATCAAATTTAGCATAATTCTGATGTGTAAACGGAATATTCAACCCGCTTTTATATTGTTTTGTATTACCCTTTCCTAAGTTTACAATACTATCATATTCCATTGCTGCTACTTCCAGCTTATTTTTTGACTCTTTTGTGTTTTTTTCATCTACTTCAGGCTTCACCCATTCTAATGAAGGTATCAACACTTGCATTGCATATTGAGTATATACTGCTTTCCCATCGAAAGTAGCTGCGATTATTACTGGAAATTCACCAAAAACTTTTTCAACCTCTTCTTTCAGTTCCGCATAAGCAGCATTTGTATAAATAACTTTAAATTTACCTTCTTTGGTTACCTCAAACAAGATATTCATTATTCCCTTATAATTGTCTTTTTCAATTATTGCAGGCATCTTAAATGCTGTTGAAAATATTTGCTGTACATTTTCTTTAAAACAATCAGGCAACTTAGAAACCTCAGTCATTTCACAAGCAGAAAATACTGGGTATTTTTCATAATTACCTATCGTTTGCGAATGCGATAATACTCCAATAAATATGAATATGATAAAAGATGTTAATTTCATACACTCTAATTTGAATTGACGAAAATACAATAAATCTTAATCAAACTAAAAGCACTACAATATACTTTCTTAAAACTAGCGCATACCTAGTATGTTAATATAGTATTGTGATTAGATAGCGATTGCTTTTTATATATAATGTAAATTAATTAATTTCACAAGATATTCAACCCAACTCACTAAAAACATGACAATTAACTTTCGAATTTTTATTCTCTATTTATTAATTTCATTGCAATTTTCTTGCGGTAGTTACGCTCCAGAAACACCTACCGAAGAAAGCAACCTAACAACCAAAATAGAGAACAGCATGATAAAAACATTTATCATTGAGGTTACTAAAAATGAGCACTTAATTGAGTTTAACATTACCAACACAATAGTTAGTAAAGGATACTTAAAACCTGAACGTTTTAACGTAACCGATAATGATCCTGATAAATTCATATGCGAAATATTAGACCGCGAAGGAAATATTATACAAGAAACACAAGTACACAACCCTTTAATAACACATTACGAATATGAAGGTCATGATGGCGGTATGAAAAAAAAGACCGTACACAAAGAAAAAGGCTCTATTGCAATAAGACTTAATAACACTTCAAACATATCATACATTAACATAAAGGAATCTATTAACCCCGGAAGAATTTTAAAAACTCTTAAACTCTAAATTAAAAACTATGAAACCTAAAATTATTTTATCTTTATTAATATATGGCGGTTTACTATCGCAATTAAAGGCACAACCATTCCCTGTGGAGACATTATTAAATTCAGGGCCTGACAGCAATAGAGTAATTTACTCTATACTGGCTGATGGATACACTTCTGGAGAATTAAACAACTTTATAAGTGATGCAAATAGCGTTTTAAATGATGTATTTGCTCAAACACCATACACCCAATATAAAAGTTTTTTTAACGTATATGGAATAAAAGTTCCTTCTAATCAAAGCGGCGGAAAACACCCAAATACAGCTAGTGATTGCGGAGGAGTTCCTTATATATCAGCTGACCCGTATTTCGGATCAACATTTGACGCATATGGGATACACAGGTTATTAGACGCACAAAACTACTCTACCATCCAAAGCGTACTAGCGACTAATACTCCTAGCTATAATCAAGCCTTAGTTCAAGTAAACACTTCAATATACGGAGGTGCTGGCGGTCAATATGCAACATACTCCATGGCTCCAAGTGCATCAGGACTAATGATACACGAAGTAGGCCATTCTTTCTCTGATTTAGCTGATGAGTATTGGCCTGGACAAGTATATGCAGCCGGAAACTTAAATAAACCTAATTTCTCTAGCGACTGGAACCCTGTAACCGTAAAATGGAAAAACTGGAGTGGATCAAACGGAATTAGCACATATTCACACACTGTAGCCGGATATTACAAGCCGCATCAAAATTGTAAAATGCAGTATTTAGCAGGTAATTTTTGCTCCGTTTGTGTAGAGGCACATATTGACAAAATTTACAGTTTAGTAACTCCTATAGATGCTAAAACACCTAATACAGCAACTGTTCCTTTTGATGGGACCCCATTAAATTTTGCTTTAACACTTAACAAACCTTTACCAAACACTCTAGATGTTAAATGGTCGCTTAACGGAACTCCTGTTGGTACTGAGGATGCAGAAAACATTACACTCACCTCAACAGAAATAACCACCAATAGCATGATTCTTACCGCTACAGTAACTGACGAAACAGATATGTCAAGACACATGAACTCGGGTGACTACGTATTTACCGTGTCTTGGACTATTGACACTACCCTATCAGTTGATACCATTGAACCAACTATAGAGAGGTTTTTCTACAAAGTATACCCAAACCCTGCAAATAAAGAACTTTTCATTAGCTACAAGTCTACAAAACAACAGGATATGCAAATTATCATTTACGACACCTTGGGAAAGAAAGTGTTTACTAAAAAAGCTCAAGTACAAGTAGGTAATGACGACATAAACATAAACACCAGTGATATGGCTTCCGGTATTTACTTAGTATCTTTAAAAACTGATTTGTTTGCAAGAACTTTTAAATTTATAAAAGAGTAACAAAATAAAAACTATCATAACAAAGAGTAACGAATACAATTTGCTACTCTTTGTTAATTAATTTACTCCACTACAAAAACAACAGGAAGTGAATACGTTACATTTACTTTTCTATACCCTTGCTTCGCAGGCTTCATCCTCGGCAATGAATTCACCACTCTGACAGCCTCTTTTTTCAATTCTGGGTGTGGCGCTCTAGCCTTAACATTACTTATCTCTCCTTTTGTATTTATAACGAATGTTACCAGAATCTTTTGTCTTCCTTTTATTCCATGTTCAGTTGCTAAACCTGCATCAAACTCTTTATTAATGTGTTTATTTATTTTTTGAGACATACATTCTAATTTCTTTTGCTTGCTGGAAAACATTTCACATCCAGGGTAAATGGGCATATCACTAACTAATGAAATTGGAATTGGCTCTACTGTTTCCTCTACTTGCTCTACATCAATATCTGCAACACGAGGAGCTCTATCAACTATTACTGACGAATCATAAATTACTACTGGCAAAACATCTTCATCGTTATCAACAACTTTAATATCCGTTAACTCCTGTATATGAATTCTATTAACTTCATCTAAAAGTTCAATAGGAATCTCTTTTTCCACTATAAAATCAGGGGGAACAATATCATCGTCTGAAGACACCTCAATAATCGGTTTACCAACTAGCACTTCCTTTTTTTCGAATTCCATTTGAAATAAAGCAAATACAATAGTTAATACCGCTACTAAGCCTATTAGAAAATAAAGTCCATTACCTCTTGGCACATTTGACAAATGCTTCTTTTCCCTTAACGAAAGTTTTATTTTTTTAGCAACCTTCTCTATTTTTTTAATACGTTGTTTCATAATACAGCATTTTTAAGTTAAATAAACACTTTTATTAAACTTTACTCAAACTATATAACGCAACCTTATCACTTCATTCTAAATACTTAATACACTGTAAAACAACACATCAAATCATCAACAACTAACTGATAACATAACATATAGCTCCTCATTAAGTTACAAAAATGTGTTCTTATAACCAAATAGAATTGAACAAAAAAAGCCTTGTACTACAACAAGGCTTTAAAACTATTACTTAAGCTAACAAACTACTCAACTTCAAATATAACTGGTAACGAGTACGTAACATTCACCTTTTTATAACCTTGCATTGCTGGCTTCATTTTTGGCAATGAATTTACTACACTTACGGCTTCCTTTTGCAATTCTGGGTGTGGCGCTCTAGCTTTTACACTAACAATATCCCCTTCATGATTAATTGTAAACATAATCATTATTTTTTGTTTCCCTGAAAGTCCATTTTCTACAGCAACATCACTATCAAACTTTCTGTTAATATGATTTGCTATTTTTTGCTGAAAACATTCCATTAAGCTTTTCTTGTCTTCAAACTTATCACACCCTGGGTACACAGGGTAATCACTTACTAACGAAATAGGAATAGTAACTACAGGATCAACATCTACCACGTCAATATCAACAACCTCTATTGGCTTATCAAACACTACTGGCGACGTTTTAATAAGATCATCCAATACTTTGTCATTATCATCTACAATTTTAGGGTTCTGGAAAGATTTTGGTTGCTCCTTCACTACTTCCTCCTTAACTTTTTTAGGCATATCCTCTTCAATAATATAATCCGGTGGTAATGTGTTTAATTCAATTGGAGTATCAACTTCTGGATAATTGAAAGCAATTTCTTGCTTATCAAATTTCAATTGAAACACTCCAAAGACAATAAACAGCGTTGCGATTAAACCTATTTGAAAATAAAGTCCGTTGTTTTTTTGTAAATTTGCTTGATGCTTCTTTTCTCTTAAAGAGAGTTTTACTTTTTTAGTAGCTTCCTTTTTTTTTAGAATGTTTAAATTCATAATTATATGGTTTTAGTTAAAAGAATCATTACAGTTTTTCTCATACTTAAATAGCGCCAACTTTTTTGTTAAGAAAAACTTAATGTTAGGAACTCATAACACAAGAAGCATACCAAAAAAAAATCCCGAGCACTGCTCGGGATTTTTAATGGTATAAACTTATATTCTTTTTAGTCTTGAACTTGGAATATGATTGGTAATGAATATGGTACTGTTACATTCTTTCCTCTCTGTCTTCCTGGCTTCATTTTAGGTAAAGACTTTATTACTTTTTCCGCTTCCTTTTTTAATGCTGGATGAGGAGCTCTTGCTCTTACTCCAACAATATTACCTGATTTATCAATTTTAAAAGCTACTAATATTTTTTGTCTTCCTGTTAAACCTAAATCAGCTGCCAAGTCAGTATCAAACTTTTTGTTTACATACTTGGATATTTTTTCAGACATACATTTCTTACGTTCTGCATTATTCTTTTTCCTTTCACATCCAGGAAAAACAGGTACGTTTTCAATAATCTGAAAAGGTACTTCTACATCTTCTTCTACCTCTTCAACCTCAACTTCTTCTACCTCAACAATCTCTTCATCTTCATCAGTTTCTGTAGACTCTATTATGGTCTCTTCTATTTCTTCTTCATCCTCTACTATTTCTATAACTTCTGGAGCTGCAGGTGGTGGTGGTGGTGGTGGTGGCGTTTGTAATATTTCAGTTAATGGAATTTCTTCATCATCTTCCATATCCAAATTTAATTGAGCAATATCAAAATCAACTTTATCATAAGTTTTATGATTAATTGCTAAATATGTAATCAACATCACGGCAGCAACACCAACGGCATAATAAAATGCACTGTTTTTTTTGATATCCGCTTTTGGGTTTTTCTTTAATTCCATTATACGTTTAATTTATGATCGCTAAAATAACCAAATATTAGTGAAATACACAACTATTTAACTGATTTTAACTCCTTATACTTTTTAATTTGATACAACATAATCACTGCTATTAGTATCCCTAAGGAATTTGCCAACACGTCATACACTTCTGCTGAACGTTCTTTTGTAATTAATTGTTGAAGAATTTCTATACTCACCCCTACAAAAAAGGCTAAAAAGGAAGCTTTAAGGCAATTATTTTTGAATGATTTTTTAAATTTCATTCCAGATAAATAACCAAACCACACCAATGTGAATATAAAATAAATTCCAAAATGCGCGATTTTATCAATATTATTTACTGAAATACCAATAGACGTTTGAACTTTCATTAAACTAATAACGTACACAAAAATTGTGTACGTTATTGCTATTAAAAATAATTTTCGCTTATTAAGCACCTATTAATTCTTTATATGCTTCTACTGATAACAACTCATTTAACTGCGATGCATCTGTAACATTTACTTTAACCATCCAACCGTCTCCATAAGGATCTGTATTTACTTTTTCAGGTTCATCTTCTAATGATTCATTAAACTCAACTATTTCACCAGATACTGGTAAAAATAAATCTGACACTGTTTTAACTGCTTCAACAGTTCCAAAAACTTCTTCTTGCTCTAATGTCTCGTCTAAAGTATCTACCTCAACATAAACAATATCACCTAATTCTTTTTGAGCAAAATCAGTAATCCCTATTGTTATTACATCACCTTCTACTCTTATCCATTCGTGATCTTTTGTATATTTTAATTCTTCTGGAAAATTCATTGTAATTATTGTTTATGTTTTTAATTGGTGACAAAAATAATTTTTAGTTTTGAGTATTCAAATATAATGGTAATTATTTCAACTTAATAGTTAATTAATTATTAATATCTGTTTAATCATAACCATCACTAGTTACAAGCTAGTAGTAAAGGGCTCTATTTTTAACCTAGTAATGCACACCACTAGGCACTATCAAGCAAAAAACTTTCCTAACTGTATCTTTATTACTCATAACGGCGCGAAAAACATTCCTCTGCTACCATGTGACTTTTTTATTTTACATATTCAAGCTATTGTGGTTATAAAAAAACAGCCCGATTAAAGACTGCCTTTTGTATTATTTCAATTATCATATACATAAGGATACCCAAATAACAACTCTTTAAATTTATCTAGAAATGAAATTGCTCTAGGTGGTGGCTTAGGTATATTACCTATAATATAGAAATTGGTAAATCATAATTTACATTATAAGTTAAATATACTTCATCAGGAGCTAATATCTTAAACAAGGTAATAAAGCTTTAAAACACCTCTCGCATTTACAAACACTACAAACAATAGGTACACTTTACAAAAGTGCACCAGAATACCTGTTATATGTCACCCGAGGGGGGATATTACCTAAAGTATAAACATCTACATTATGATACCCACCATTAGAGTTTATTATTGAATCCTTTTTTTTTAAAAAAACCGCTTCTTTTTTATTCAATTTATTTTTTTTGTCAATTATAAAAGTTCCATAAGAGGGGAAAAAGTTTTTATTCAAGTTTTCGAAAGAAAACAAATCAACATCAATATGACCTTTAATTTTAGAATTTTTATAAAAAACTATATAACATAAATTTTCATCATTTTTATAATCTTCAATTCCTACTTTAAAGTCACGAATATCTATATCGTCAATTATCGGGTTAGTAGGATAGTGGGATGATATAAACCTAACATAATCCCATTCAATATCCTGCACTATCTCTTTAAAATCAATTTTGCTTTTTTTTATATCAAAAAAAACGTTTTTTAATAATTCTAAATCCTTCGATTCACCTTTATTAATAGAACAAGAAAATAGAAATATACTTAATACTAATGTTATAAAAACTTTAATCATGATTCTTTAAATGTATTAAATGAGCTCTTAAGAGAGTAATATCGTCTTTTAGACCAAATCTTACCTTACCTCCTCCTGCTTCAACTTTTTGTAGTACTTTTTCTAAAAAATTTATCCGTCCTAAAACGCCTTCAGTATTCTCGGAAATTTCTATACCAAGATTATTGTTTATTAAATCCATTTCCGAATCTTCCCTTTGAACGGGGTTATCATAATTCATATTAGCATTAACTTCCCTTACCTCTCCAATTTTCCTAGCAAAGTTAGAGCCTTGATATCTTGATAAATTATATGTTGAATAGGAATGTTTTATTAAATTACCTAAATCAGAATATCTATCATTAAAAACGTTTTTTGTTAAATATTTATCCATTGACTGGCCTTTACCATTAGCTATACGTAAGCTAACTAAAACATCTAACCAATGACCTTCAAAGAGTTTACGTCCCCCCTGAATAATTGCTTCTTCTAAAAGAACTGGAGTTACACTCCTGTTTTGCCATTCTTCATTTGTATAATGATAATCAGTAACTTCTGTTCTTCCGTCATCAAAAGTATATTTCAATTCATTTCCTACAAAAATATTTAATGTATCTCTTCCTTTTATATCAATATATTTTAATGGGTTATTAGCCATTCCAACATATGGGAATGCCCCTTTCCAGCAGGGTCTGGCGTTAACCACCTTCCAATCCTCCCATCCCACAATCTTTCTTCAAACGCTTCTTTACCAGTTTCTGAATCTTTTTCTTGACCTTGGAACTCGTAACGGTATGTGCCATCTGTTAAACGTCTATCTGGCATTGGCAATCAGACCGATTAATGCCGTGTTAACAACTGGCACCAATGACTTTTAAATTAATTACCAAAATTGTATCTTAGTGTAAACCCTCCTCTCATGGTTGTTTGAGGAAAAGAAGTTGAAATTGCTGAATCCGAGAACGTATAATCAAAATAAAGTAATGTTGTAAAGTTTTTACTCAATGCATAGTCTGCTTTAAAGGTTCCACTCCACAATTTCTGTCCTGCTGTTATTTGATTATTTTCAATATCCAAATAACGTACAATAGTTGTATTATTCCTTAACGAAAGATCTGCTTTTAAATTTAAGTCACCACTTAAAGTTTGTTTTTTACCTGCCAACCTGGTTTTAAACTTCAAGTCTTTTATTCTATATCCTAATCCTAAAACATACTCTTTACCTTTTATTTCAGTCATCAAGCCATTATCAAAACTTAAGGACATCGCTCTGTCCTTTTTCATTTCAAATCCAATTTTCACAGCATTTTTCATTTCTAAATCTATTTTAAAAAGCGGACTAAACTGTTCTGTTAAATTTACATTTGACAAAATAGTTTCACTCTTAAAATTACCTGCTTGATCAATGTTATTGCTAGGGTTGGATTGCAATTCCAAGTTTGTCCTAAACTGATTCACAGTATATCCTGAGGTATACCCATGCGCTAAAGAAAAACGTTTGAATCGTTGTTTAAACCACTTATTATCCATCAGCCCAGTATATTTCATTGACCAGTTTGGCAAAGGAACATTTTTAAAGATACCTGTTTTTTCTTTACTAATATTCTTTCCAGAATATGCTGCTAAGAAAGATGGTAACAATACTTGTTGGCTTGTTTTTCCATACCCATTCGGATATCCATCAGCATCTATATTAGCAGGGTTACCAACATCAATTCCTGCTTGTCTTGCCAAACGAAATGCAATGTCTTTTCTGTTAGATTTAAAGGTTTCGAAAACTTCTGACTGAGTTTCATCACTCTTTTTAAAAGCTGTTTTTATCAATATTGTAGAAATATTAAAGTTCCCAAACGTATTAGGTGTTAAAGCTTGGTATCGTCCATTTTCTCCATTTACATCAGCATTATTGATTAAGTAATTTTCTGTATAACTATGCTGATATGCTCTATTTGCATTCAAATCAATCTTCAGCCTTTTTATTGGCTCTAGATTAGCCGATATATTTAACTGCTTGTTTTTACTACTTGTATACTGTTCGTTAAAAGTAGGATACAAAGTCAACCATCCTTTTTTAGCTGCTTCATACCTCAATTCATCCGACTGCGAGCCAAAAGTATAACCAAAAGATGGTTTAAGCGTTCCAAAGAACCCTACGTCATTAGTGTAACCAGGAATATAACTCCCGTTATTTTCAGTGTATTTTACTTGTACCTTTTTTACAGAAGTAATTACACCTACTCCAAAATTAAATAACTTATTAGAAAAACTTGCTTTTGGCTTAGTTTTGCTTTTAGCTTTAATTTCACCTAATTGTTCTGTCAAGTTTTTTATTTTTTTATCAACTTTTAATTGTTTGCTCTCTGACAAAGAATCCTTTGCTTTAAGTGCTTCCAGTTTTTTAGTTTTTCGATTCTTTCTTGGCTTTAATTTTTTAGCAAATGTTTTTTTAAAGTTTTTCTTTTCAAGCCCTACATACTTGTAAAACTTTTTCATATCCATAGCTGTATTCAAATCATGCGTTTGCGCATTTTGAATTGAATTTCCTAAATTAAATACTCTTCCTGTACCTACTCCAAACTCATCCTCCTCTTCCACTTCCGTTAATCTATCAGATCCTTTTTGCCATTGAAAATTTCCTGTATAAGAATATGTCGATTTTAAAAAGCTTAGCATTGGTAGTTTATCTAAAGGAAGCTCGTAATTTAATTGAAACTGCTGTGAGTGCCTATTGGCATCACCAGTATCAAAAAAGCCACTCCAAACTGTTTGATCATTATCAATAATCCCCACTCCATCAATTTGATTGATATAGTTTTTTACAATATTATTACGCGATGCTGTAAAATTAAATTGTAGTTTTTTCGTTAGGTTATGACTCACATTATATTGCCAATCAAACATATAGTTACGTTTATACAAATCAGGCAAAGGAATACCCTCTACATTATTTACATCTCTAAAGCGTTGCTTGTTATATAATCGTGAAAAATTGGTATTGAATGAAATATTTGACGGCAGGAAATTTATATTTATATCCTTTAATATATTATAATACTTACTCTTATTTACAAATTTTGATTTTTTCAATGGCTCAAAAGACTTCTCCTTAAATCCATGTCCATAGGTTAATCCAGCCCTAACATTTTGTTCTAAGTAATTTGCTACTTCAAAATCACGATGATTTACTTGATTGTATGAATATGACGCCGTAAAATTTTCGACATCATAAAATTGTGGTTCAGCCTCTCCTGTACGTTCTTTTCTTACTCCTATAAAATTAATGCTTTTTCGTTTTGTATAGTTTTCAGCACGCTCTCTATAAAAATCTTCATTTTCAGGATCTTGATCTATAATTGTTTGTAATTCTAAATCTTGATACAACGGGTCGTACTTAGGCGTGATTATTTCTTCACCAACGCCATAATTAAATGGAATTTTAATTCCCCATTTTTTAGGTAGCAATTGCCCTATATTCAAATTAGTAACTACATCGTATTGCTTTACATCATCACGACTTCGTTCATTTGGCCCTTGTTCTAAAGAACCAAAACCAACAGTACTCCTTTTTCCTGAAGCTGAAACAGTTGCAAAGTCAGCTATATTTGCATCAGCGCTTAACAATGCAGCCCAACCTCCTTTATTATCCATGTCAGACAAGCGCAACTCATTAAACCATACCTCTCCAGCTACTAGTGCATTGGTATTGTTTTTAACTCCTAACATTAAATTTCGGATACTTCCTAAACTTGGATTACCTTTTATGGCAATTCGATATCGTGTTCCTAAAGCTATTGTTGGAATTGGTAAGTTATCAGCAGGGTCTATTGCTACTGGTACAAGGTCACCATTTTCTAATAAATCAAAATATCTAATTGCTCCTGTAATTCCAGTAGTACTCACCCCAGAAGCCTTTATTTTTTTCAATACTTCTAATTCTAAATCTATTTCATTTTCTGTAGGCCATACTTCAGTTGCCAACAAACTTGTACCTGAAGAAGGTTTTAACGGAATTTCTATTTGGTAATAGTTATCAGTTAAATCACCTCCCATTCGTAAAAATGCAGCTAACTCACGATCGCCTAATGTTTCTGATGGTGAAAAGTTTTCAGCATGTATAAACATGCGCATTTTTTTAAACTGCAACATATCAACACTAATATTTTTGTACACTGCTCTTGAGTCTCTCTCTTCTAAATCTTTTACACGTAAGGATAAGGATTGTTCATTTTGACGTAATACTGTATTTCCACTATACAACTCTTCTAATTCAATTCCTGGTGGAGTAACATACCCTGGTGTTTCTTGAGTATTCACAGCTCCTGACTCAAATTCCGTAGGGTCCAACAAAGGATCATCAGTGCCTTGTAAGGTTTGTGTATAGGTTCTCCAGTCCCCTCTAACAAGATCCAACGTTCCAAAACGCACTACTACATCCTCGGAAAACTCACTTAAAAACATACGCATAAATCGTACTGATCTAAAATCACTAATTCCTCCAATAGCCTCAACTCCATCATCAGTACTTAGCGGATCTACATCACGTAATGGCACTCTAAATTGCAACCAACGCACCGTTTTAGCTGTTCCATTTGGCATCGTTGAAGTATATGGTTTTACTGTTCTTAAAAACTTTGCATCGAGGTCACCTACTTCCATCCCTGACCTAATAGTAATTTCATATTGATAGTAACTATCAATAGTATTCATGGTATTGTCCCTATTGATATCTTCTACATCAGGCAATGTAGTAGACCCCCTATTGGTATCAGATACACTTACAGGAGAATTTCCTTGTGTTCCGTTATAATTATAATAACGCTCTAAAATAGATCCTCCGGTATTTAAGTAATACAAATAATTATCTCCCGCTGGATCAGGGTCACTTGAATTAGCGGTATATATATTAGCCTCTTCACCATCATTCAAACCATCTAGCCCAACATCCTGATTGGTTCGTTCTTCACCATCAGTATCAAATGCATATACCAAAGCTTGATTCGTTGGTACTTTTCCCCAATTTGTAGCTGTTACTATAGACGGTGTTGCCACACCATCATTTGGCAATCCATTTTCGTATAATTTCCTACCATCTTTTAAAACATCTTCTGAAATACTTCCTAAGTTTATTGTTAATTTACCTCCTGAAGAAACTGATTCACTATTATCAAAATACGGATCTTGAATCCAAAACTCTATGTATTCCACATTCGACTGCTCAAAATCAGTAGTAGTTAATTGGCGTGTTATACCAGCCCAATTATTGTTTGCCGGACCTAAAGTAGGGGTATTATTATACGGCCCTCTTTTGTCCGGATAATACGCCAAATCCAATGTTCCTAACACTGTTGATTGTCCCGTTGCAATATCTTGATCAATAACTTCTTGAATAAACACTCTTCTCTCTTCTAAAGTAGAAATATCATCAACTGAAATTCCTGAGGGTTTATTATTGCTATAAAATATTGGATCAATACCATACCAAGCTAATTTCGCTCGTTTAAAACCTACAGATAAGTCGTCATTAACAAACTCCCCTCCAAATCCAATTGGAGCACTTGCTAGCTTCCATGATAACGGTGATTTTACATCAATAGAAGATTGAGAAGCTTCAAAGTCATCAACATAAGTTGTTGCCTCTCCATTTTGTTTCGTTCTTTTTGGCGACCCTGGAAGCAATAACGCTGCTTCTCCTCTAACTGAGAAATTAGAAGGAACATCTGTATCAATGTTGGGCAACTTATTTACTAATCTTGTTAAAAAAGGAACTTCAGTAGCATAATTACCATTAATACCTACAATAGTATTATTAATAGGCTCATACCCTAGGTTTGCTTTTTGCGTTAGTGGTCTTTCTTTTAAATTTAAAAAGGTCCCTCCTAATTGAAAGTTTTCATTGAATTTATGCTCAACATTTAGCCCTGCAAATCGCTTTGATTGCTGCCCAAATGCAGCATTATTTTCTACCGATATATCAATAGGTGTACCTGATGCTTTTAAAGCCTCATCTAAAATTTGCACCCTACCCAACTGATAATCTACCGTATAATCAACCCCTTCAACCAGCTGCCTTCCTCCTGCCGTTACTGTAACAGATCCTCTAGGCACATTAAATGCTCCAATAGAGATTCCTCCACCACCAGTTGATTTATACCTTCCTTTTAATTGAAATTTGTTTTTATTAGCATCTTCTGCTGCAACAGTTTTTGTAGCAGTATACAAACTTCTATATACGTATTTTGCTTGGTTAGGATCATAAGATGCTTCAATATCATAATCCTCAGGGCCTATACCTGGAGTAGGATCCAACTTATCAAATAAATACTCCCCAAAAGGTTCCACTTTTGTAAAGAATACACTTCCATTTTGAGTATTTACTGTAATCCCTGGATAAAAGTCAAAAAAACCATCCCCTCCTTGTTGCGGATCATTGTTGGCATTTAATTTATCTAAATCAAAAACTTGCAATAATGTTGTCAACTCTACATCTGAAGGCAGCGGAGTTCCTGGCACTTCAGAAATGAAATTTACAGGTGAAGGATCTGTATATAAAATATCCAACTTGAATGACTCCGGACTTAATTGATATGCTCCCAAAGCATACACATTTTTCATCATCAAATTCCAAACAGGCTCACTAACACTAGTCAGGTTACTCTTCAGCATTTTAAGCACCAAACCATTATTTGTAACAGTAACATCACCTGATCCTGTGTCTGTAGCTGTAGTGGTTGCATCAACTCCATCTGTTGCGAATTCTCCTACTTGATATACTTGTCCACCTACTGTAAATTGGTATGCTACTGCTAGTACTTCATCATTAGTTAAACGCTGATTCAAAGAAAGATACCCCAATTGCGCATTGTAGGTATATTCCGAGTTTTCAGTTAATTTACGAGCATTTTCTAATTTCGAATAATCAGCTCCTTCACTAACAACTCCTGACAAAGTTCCAAATCCTTCTTGAACAGTTGCTATATCCCTCACCGCTTCGGTTAGAATTGATCCTGCTCCTATTGTTTCTGGGTTTAAGTTATTATTTCCATTATCAGGATATGGTCCTGCTGATGTATTAAATAACCCTGGTATTGGGACTATGTTCCCCAAAGCATCAAGTGTAAGTCCTGAAACTGCCTCATCAGACTCCCCCAAATCTTGTATAGCTACTATATTCCTTACATTATTAACCGTATTATTCCTGTTAGTAACCCAAACTTCCATTCGAGTAATTTGTATATTCGAATTTATAAAAGGGTAATCCTTTAATGCATTATCATATTTATCCCTAAAATATTGCGCCAAGAAAAAGTGCCTGCTTTCGTCATAATCTAATGCAAATAATTCAAATTCCTCAAGTGTTCCTCCTCCTTGAGCTGTTACACTTTTACGTTCTGATTTTTGCTCCGAATACACTGCTGTAACTGTAGTTTTTCCAAACTGCAGCTCAGTTTTCACTCCAAAAAGGCTTTGTGCACCAGTAATTAGAGAACTATTCAAAGGCATACTTACATTACCTACTTCAATTTTTTTAATAATATCATCCTCTGTAGGAGTGTATTCTAATTTTATTTGATTCTGGAAATCAAATACCGATTCCGTATCATAGTTAGCTGTTATTTGCAATCGTTTCCCTACTTTACCTAACAAACTCAAACTAATTTGTTGATCAAAATCAAAGGTAAAACTAGATTTATTTTGTGGTGATAATACTGGATTATCTTGTTTAGAGTACAAAAAACCTATGTCCATAGACACATATCCTTGAGGAATTACCTCTATCGTATTTCCTCCAAAAATTGATTCAAAGAAACTAGAGTTTACATAAAACTCAGGTAATAAGTTTTTTTGAGCTTCTTTCGCCCCTTCTTTTTTCCCTTCTAGTGCATCAAGTTTTGTTTTGTAATAGCCTTGCATATACTCCTTCAAAACCAATTTTTCATACTCTTTAGGGGTTAAAATAACTGGATAATCAATATTAAAATTTCCAATAGATTCCGTGTAAATATATCTATCAGTAAACGGATCATAAGTGTATTTTGATGTAATACTTTTTGGATTAGGAACACTCAATTGCCCTAAATTATACCCTGACTGTGGCTGTATAGAGTCTTGTTCAACAGGATCCTGTCCAAAAACCACTACAGAAACCAAAACTAAAACCCCAAAAATACGTTTCGCTAAAATGCTCATTCTTTTTTCTTTCTTAACTAATACAGTTTTGGTTTTTAAAATACTCTTTCAAAACCCTATTGAAATACTACTACAGACTCTTCAACGCTAATTTAATTATTGTTTCCACACTAGCATCTGGACTTGTACTTACTATTTTGTTACAAACTTTTTCAGCCTGCTTTCTTGCGTAACCTAAAACTTCTAAAGCAGATAACGCTTCTTCTTTATTTGTATTGCTTAAAGCATCAGAAACTTCATCCATTCCAAAAACTTTTAACACTTTATCTTTCAAGTCTAAAATAACACGTTGTGCGGTTTTAGCCCCTATCCCTTTAATTGATTGTATTGTTGCTACATCAGCCACAGCAATTGCTTGTTGAATTTGTTTAGGTGAAAGCGAGGACAACATCGTTCTTGCTATATTAGTCCCTATTCCAGAAACTGATATCAACAATCTAAATAATTCTCGTTCAGCCTTTTCCATAAACCCATACAACGTATGCGAATCCTCTTTCACTTGAAGATGAGTATATATTTTTAAAAAATCTTGTTCTGGCAACAATGAAAATGTGTGCATTGAAATATGAATTTCATAACACACACCACCACAATCAACGACGACATTTGTAGGATTCTTCTCTATTAATTTACCTTGTATTTGAGTAATCATTTTTTATTCAAAAATCAACCATCTCGAGCGATACCTACGAGATACTAATTAATACTATTGTTTCCTTTTCAAAACAAACCTCTTTTATTTATCTCGTCCTTTGTATTAAATTCAAAAATACACTTTTTTTAACAACATTTATAAACCTTAACATTTACGCTAATTCCATGTTTTCTTTCTGTTGTGCATCAACTGCTGCAACAGCTGCCATATTAACCATTTCCTCTACTTTAGCACCTAGTTGTAGTACATGCACTGCTTTATTCATTCCCATTAAAATTGGACCTATTGACTCCGCCTTATTTAATTCTTTTAGCATTTTATAAGATATATTTGCTGCATCCAAATTTGGAAAAACTAACGTATTTACCTTTTTTCCTGCTAATTTAGAAAATGGAAAATTTTCTCTTAACATTTCAGAATTTAATGCAAAATCCATTTGTAGTTCCCCATCCACAACTAGTTCTGGATAATACTTGTGTAAGTATTCAACTGCTTGAGATACCTTATTAGAGGTTTCATGATTAGAAGAACCAAAGTTAGAATATGACATCATAGCCATAATTGGCTCCATACCAAATAACTGAACTGTTCTCGAAGTCATTTTAGCAATAACAGCCAATTCACGTGCTGTAGGATTTATATTTATAGATGTATCTGACAAGAACATTGGTCCTCTTTCTGTCATCATTAAATTCGTTGCTGCTACTCTTGACACCCCTTTTGCCATTCCTATCAACTCCAACATTGGTTTTAAAACTGTTGGATAACTTCTTGAATACCCGGTAATCAGTGCATCAGCCTCTCCTTCATTTACCATCATTGCTGCAAAATAATTACGCTCACGCATCCATTTTTTAGCTTCTAAAAAAGTTTTCCCTTTTCGTCTTGATTTTTCCCAATATTTATTCGCATAATGCTCTCTTCTTTCGGCTTCATCATCTGTTTTGGGATCAATAATAACAACCTCCTCATCAAAGCCTATTTCTGCTTTTAATTCTAAAATAGTGTCTTTATTTCCTAATAATATTGGCTCACCAATTCCTTCTTCAAATACTATTTGTGCAGCTTTTAACACATCTAAATGATCAGCTTCTGCAAAAATTATTCTTTTAGGGTCAGACTTAGCTCTTCTATGAATCAATCGAACTAACTTATTATCAGAACCTAAACGCTGCATTAATTCCTCTTCATATTTATCCCAATCTTCAATAGGGTCTGTTGCAACTCCTGATTCCATTGCTGCTTTTGCTACTGCAGGAGGCACTTCTGATATCAACCTAGGATCAAATGGCTTTGGTATTATATACTCTTTCCCAAAAATTAATTTTGTTTCTCCATAGGCTATATTAACCTGTTCAGGAACAGGTTCTTTTGCTAATTTTGCCAAGGCTAGTACGGCAGCCTTTTTCATTGGCTCATTGATACTTCTTGCACGGACATCTAAAGCTCCCCTAAATATAAAAGGAAAACCTAATACATTGTTTACCTGATTAGGATGGTCAGACCTTCCTGTGGCCATAATAATATCATCTCTAGTGTCTATTGCTAAATTATATGCGATTTCAGGATTTGGGTTTGCCATAGCAAAAACAATAGGATCCTTTGCCATTGATTTAAGCATCTCAGGAGTAACTATATCTGCCATAGATAAACCTATAAACACATCTGCATTTTCCATTGCTTCATCAAGTGTGACTATATCTCGTTCTGTTGCAAATTCTTTTTTCTGAGAGGTAAGATTTTCTCTACTACTTTGTATTACTCCCTTACTATCCAACATTACAATATTTGTAGCTTCTGCTCCAAAAGACTTATACAATCTTGTACAAGATATTGCTGCAGCGCCTGCTCCAGAAACTACTATTCTGACATCTTCTATTTTTTTACCTACAAGCTCTAACGCATTTAGTAGGGCTGCTGAAGAAATAATTGCTGTACCATGTTGATCATCATGCATTACAGGAATATCTAACTCTTCCTTTAAGCGTTGCTCTATTTCAAATGCTTCAGGTGCTTTTATATCTTCTAGGTTTATCCCTCCAAAAGTTGGTGCTATATTTTTAACAGTTTCAACAAAAGCATCAATGTCTTTTGTGTCAATTTCTATATCAAAAACATCAATATCTGCAAAAATTTTAAACAATAAACCTTTTCCTTCCATTACTGGCTTAGAGGCTAGAGGACCAATATCTCCTAGTCCTAAAACTGCCGTACCGTTAGAAATTACAGCAACAAGATTTCCTTTTGCAGTATAACGATATGCATCTTCAGGATTTTTTTCAATCTCTAAACATGGTTCTGCTACACCTGGCGAATATGCCAAAGCTAAATCACGTTGAGTTGCATATTTTTTAGTAGGTACAACCTTTATTTTTCCTGGTACTGGTTTTGCATGATATATTAATGCTTCATGCCTTGTTCTTTTTTTACTCATAACTCAATATTAGTATATGATACAAAGTTATACCTATGTTTCAATTATAAAAGTTTTCCTGAATTTATTTTTTAAGAAAAGAAATATTGCGCTGCAAGCCTGCAAATTTCGTCCGTTTTACAGCTGACTTTTGAAATACTCTACTAAACACATCTTCCGTTATTTCTTCCCAATCTTCCTTAGTCATACAAAGCAAGTCAGCCTTAGGGGCAAATAAAGGTTCATTGTGTGGTTTTGAAAAGCGATTCCAAGGGCAAACATCTTGACAAATATCACAACCGAATATCCAATCATCAAACTGTCCCTTAAATTTATTTGGAATATTATCTTTTAGCTCTATAGTAAAGTAAGAAATACATTTACTACCATCAACGGTATTATTTGGCAAAATAGCTTTGGTCGGACAAGCATCAATACATTTTGTACACGTACCACAATGATCGGTCATCGGAGTATCATAATCCAATTCCAAATCAATTATTAATTCCGATAAAAAGAAAAAAGACCCCTGTTGTTTTTGTAATATTAAAGAATGTTTCCCTTCCCAGCCAAGTCCTGATCTATTTGCCCAAGAACGCTCCATCACTGGGGCTGAATCAACAAAAGCGCGACCTTGAACTTCACCAACTAACTCTTGAATAAAAACTGACAATTCTTTTAATTTCCCTTTTATTACATGATGATAATCTTGCCCATAAGCATATTTTGCAACTTTATAAGTACTTTCTAGCTGTAGTTCTTCCGGGTAGTAATTATAGCTTAATGATATTATGGATTTTGCATCATTTACCAACAAACGAGGGTCTAATCGTTTATCAAAATGATTTTCCATATATTTCATCTCTCCATGGAAACCATTTTTAAGCCAATTTTCCAATCTTGGAGCTTCTTCTTCTAAAAAATCAGCCTTAGCAATACCACAAGACAAAAAACCGAGGCGTAATGCTTCGGTTTTTATCATTTGCGTGTATTTTTCTTTTAAATTCATTTTGGTAACTCCCTAAAATAAACCTCCTTGAATATTTCCTTTTATCTTTCCTAAATGCTTGTAAGCCAGTTCAGTAACCTCTCTCCCTCTCGGTGTTCGAATTAAAAAACCTTGTTGAATTAAAAATGGTTCATACACTTCTTCTATGGTTTCGCCATTTTCGGAAACAGCAGTTGCCAATGTGGTAATCCCTACCGGACCTCCTTTGAACTTATCGATTAGGGTTCTTAAAATTTTATTATCCATTTCATCCAAACCATGTGCATCTACATTCAAAGCCTTTAAAGCAAAACGAGCAATTTCTATATCTATTTTCCCATTTCCTTTTATTTGCGCAAAATCACGTACCCTACGCAACAATGAATTTGCAATACGAGGCGTACCTCTACTTCTTCCCGCAATCTCAATTGCTGACTCCAAATCTATTGGAACATTTAAAATTTGTGCACTACGTTCAATTATAGTAGATAATAATTCTGTTTTATAATATTGTAACCTTGACTGTATTCCGAAACGCGCCCGCATGGGAGCTGTAAGCAAACCTGAACGAGTTGTTGCTCCTATTAAAGTAAATGGATTTAGGTTTATTTGAACCGTTCTTGCATTTGGTCCAGATTCAATCATAATATCTATTTTATAATCCTCCATTGCAGAATATAAGTATTCCTCTACAATAGGACTTAATCGATGTATTTCATCAATAAACAATACGTCACGTTCTTCCAAATTAGTCAACAAACCAGCCAAATCTCCTGGCTTATCCAATACAGGACCTGAAGTAACCTTAATACCAACACCCAATTCATTAGCTAAAATATATGCCAAAGTAGTTTTTCCCAACCCTGGAGGCCCATGAAACAAAGCATGATCTAAAGCCTCTTCACGTAAATTAGCTGCTTGCACAAACACCTTTAAGTTCTCCAATACTTGATCTTGCCCTGCAAAATCATCAAAAGATAGTGGCCTTAATGCCCTATCAGCATCTAATTCTGCTGGATTGTAATTTTCATTGGTAGGATCAAGATTTTCGTTCATAATAAAAACTGTTTACAACATGTAATCATTGGTAAATGGTAAAAATAACAAAAATCTTCTTGATGAAAGACTCTGTTATTAATTAAAACTCTATCAACCATCAAGTAGAATATTAGAAAATATATAGCTATTAATAAGATTGTATAAAATAGACAGTTTTAATAATAACTCCTCAAAACACTTTAAACCACAAAAAAACACTACTTGACAACTAAAAAACGTGTTTCACAGAACAAAAAGTACGTTTAACCGATTTTTAAGATTATTGATTTTTCAATAAAAAACACTGATATATCATAAATAACTAATAATGATCCTGTTATAGTTCAATAATCGTCAATTAACAAAGGTTAATAACCTCAATATGATAAAATCGATGAACGACACTACAACCTATTGATTTGTAGCAAGATAGCACCTATATTTGTACCATCCTGAACAATAAGGATATTTGGGGAATATTAATTATAATAAATTAAAGTCATGAATTTTAAAAGCACAATCTTAACTACAGTTTTATTTTTATTAATTGGGAATGTATTTGCAACTGATAAAAATATTGATAAAAAAAATATTGATAAAAAAGCTTGTAAATATGTTCAAGAGCGCATCGCTATAATTGAAGACTTTCATAGCCTAGAAGAAGGATATAGTTTTGAATTGACTTCTGCTAGCAACTTTCTTGGACAAATTACTAACTTAAAATCTAAGTCAGGATACAGCTACGAAACTATAGGGAAGACTGAGAGTGATGATCTTACAACTTGGAAAAACTGGTTTAATGAAAATAAACATTTATTACATTGGGATAGCAAATCAAAAACTGTTATCGTTAGATTATAAATACAGTACATCATATTAACAAAAAAGACCTCATTAAATGAGGTCTTTTTTTATGCTTAATATTTATTTCCCTCAGGGCAAATACAAGGTTTTTTTCCAAAGGTATATGTTAACGTGAAACCAGTAAACACATACCAATCATTGTTTTCTGTATTACCGAATTTCAAGGACTGATAATGAGCTTTATCCCTTACAGGGTTGCTCCCATCAATATCATCAGTAAAGGTATAACGAACACCCGTTTCGAAACCCAATATAAACCTGCTTGACAGCGTGGTTTTAACACCCAAACTTAATGGGATCGCAAATGTGCTATGATCATTATACTTTTGCACCACCTTACCTCCTTTTAAATATAACGCATCATAATGAAAGAAAGATACTCCTGTATATACATACGGTGTTACTCTGGTAAACAAGCCATTTCTATCATTCAGATCGAAGTTTAAAAAATTATACTCAATTCCAACTGACACCTCCCTAATAGCATTTCTGAAAGAATAATCCCTTTCTCGACGTTTGGAGTCATTTGATTTGGAATCCTCTCCATGCACATTAGCATAATTAGCCGACAATCGAAAAGAATATTTTGGAGTTCTATTCCATTTATATACCCCTCCAATAACAAGATCATTTGGATTTATGGCATTTGTTGATCCAACATCGGAAATAACATTAGATCCTCCAATTAACAGTCCAATTTCATGCGTTTGAGCAATTGAGAAATTACTAAAAAGTAGTAAAATAAAAATAATCAAGTAACGTTTCATAAGCAGGTTTTTTTTTATAAGTTATTATGTATATAAAACAATACACAAATCATTTACCCTAACCTACTTATAGAAAACTACTCTCCTATTTTAATGTTATTATAAAAAACAACCACTAATGATACAGATGAACATAGTCATATAAAACAGCGATCACTTACCATATAATCAATCCATCAAACGTGACATTTCTCAACTTAATGTATATTAACAAGTATATCATTGAAAAATAACAACATATCTATATTTTACTCAAGACAACCTCAATGAAAAAAATATAATAATACCACCTATACACTTAATTATCTCTTTTAACCTAATATTTATATACAACTAAAAGAAATACAAAAAAATCCCTTTCTAATTTAGAAAGGGATTTTGATTATTGTGAATTAGCGCTTTTGCGATAATTAGACAGCTTTTTATAAAAATATTTTAATGATGTAGCTCTTCTTCACCTGGTTTCATTGGAACATTTTGTGGCACAAAATCCTCATCATGTCCTGGTTTACTATAATCATAAGACCAACGGTGTACATCAGGGATATCACCTGGCCAGTTTCCATGGATATGTTCTACTGGAGTAGTCCATTCAAGAGTATTAGATCTCCAAGGATTTTGAGTAGCTTTTTCACCATTAAAAATACTATTAAAGAAATTGTACAAAAAGATGAACTGTCCTAACCCTGTAATGATTGCAAAAATAGTAATGATAACATTAATATCAGTTAAATCATCGAATATAGGAAAGCTTGTGTTGTTATAATAACGACGTGGTAAACCAGCCAATCCTGTAAAGTGCATTGGATAGAACACACCGTAAGCACCAACTGCCGTAATCCAGAAGTGTAAGTACCCTAATTTTTTACTCATCATTCTACCAAACATTTTAGGGAACCAGTGGTAAACACCCGCTAAGAATCCGTAAACTGCTGTTACCCCCATTACCAGGTGGAAATGCGCAACAACAAACATAGTATCATGAACGTTAATATCTAAAGTACTATCTCCTAAAATGATTCCCGTTAACCCTCCTGACACGAAAGTAGAAACCAATCCGATAGAAAATAACATTGCAGGATTAAACTGTAGGTTACCTTTCCATAACGTAGTGATATAATTAAATGCTTTTACCGCTGATGGTATTGCAATTAATAAGGTAGTAAATGTAAATACTGATCCAAGAAATGGATTCATCCCAGAAATAAACATATGGTGCCCCCATACTATACATGATAAAAATGCAATTGCTAAGATAGATGCAATCATGGCACGGTAACCAAAAATTGGTTTACGTGAATTGGTTGCGATAATTTCAGATGTGATTCCTAATGCTGGCAATAATACGATGTATACCTCAGGGTGTCCTAAAAACCAGAATAAGTGTTCAAACAATACCGGAGACCCTCCTTGGTAATGTAATACTTCACCATTAATAAATATGTCCGACAAATAGAATGAAGTACCAAAACTTCTATCCATTATTAATAATAATGCCGCTGAAAATAATACCGGGAACGATACAACTCCAATAATTGCTGTAACGAAGAACGCCCATATAGTTAACGGCAAGCGTGTCATTGACATCCCTTTTGTTCGTAAATTGATTACTGTTACAATATAATTTAATGATCCTAACAAAGAAGATGCAATAAAAATAGCCATTGAAACCAACCAAAGTGTCATACCCATACCAGATCCAGGCATTGCCTGTGGTAAAGCTGATAATGGAGGGTAGATTGTCCAACCTGCAGAAGCTGGTCCAGCTTCAACAAATAAAGAAATTACCATGATTACACTTGATAAAAAGAATAACCAGTAAGATACCATGTTTAAGAAACCTGACGCCATATCTCTAGCACCAATCTGTAATGGAATTAATAAGTTACTAAACGTACCACTTAAACCAGCAGTAAGTAAGAAGAATACCATTATGGTACCATGTATAGTTACTAATGCTAAATAAGAATCTGCATCCATAA
>Ga0105354_1000382_pt1 | contig 27511 bp, 27 predicted proteins | sample GOMGulsemesocosm_FD_83658 | JGI IMG/M metagenome (GOLD analysis project Ga0105354, IMG submission 83658) | Methane-oxidizing microbial communities from mesocosms in the Gulf of Mexico - GOM9B Gulf of Mexico | ecosystem: Environmental > Aquatic > Marine > Cold seeps | place: USA: Gulf of America...
CAAAAATATGGGGGTTAAAAAAAACCGACACCAATATTGATCACCGAAGAGTCCCAAACCTAATGACATTCTTTAAACGTCATGATGCACAAAAAGCAATAACAACAAATGCGAAAGACTATCTGCCTGGTGACATTGTATGTTGGAACCTTGGAGGAGCAATTACACATATTGGTATAGTAGTGCATCAAAAAACAGAAGATAATCAACGACATTTAATCGTACATAATATTGGTAATGGGCAAGTAGCAGAGGACATTCTTTTTTCTTATACCATAATTGGTCATTATAGATATAAAAACAAATAACATGGAAAAGAAGGCCTGTTTAAAATGTAACAAACCCATAATGGGGAGAGCAGATAAAAAATTTTGTGATGATAGTTGTAGGAATGAATACAACAATAAGTTTAATAAAGACACAAAAAACTTGATCAGAAATGTAAACAATCGTTTGCGTAAAAATTGGCGAATTTTAGAGGAGTTGAATCCAAAAGACAAAACCAAAACATCAAGGAGCAAATTGATAGAAAAAGGATTTGATTTTACATACTTCACCTCTACCTATACTACAAAAATTGGTACTATATATTATTTTGTGTACGATCAAGGATATCTGCCTTTAGAAAATGAATATTATGCATTGGTAAAAAGAAAAGAATGACAAGTACCATTCCTTCATGTGATTTTCGAAATATAGTAACGGAAATTATATCAAAAATCACATGGATATATTCTCGATACTAATTTCATCTATTATGAATCGAAAAATCAATCATATTGATGTTTTTTTAAAATTATTTACTTTTTCAATCTTATAATAAAAATAACATGTTAAAAAAAATTATAGCCCTTCTCATATTTTCTCTTGCTGTGTACACAAGTATCAAGACCTTATTACCGCATGACAATTTTGTTGATAACCCTACTAATTCAGATTTTTCAAATACTAAAGCATTTAAACATGTCCAAACCTTAGGAAGTAATGCACATGCAGTAGGAACTGATGCACATGCAAATGCTTCAGAATACATTATTAAAGAATTGGAAAAACTAGGTTTAACTGTACAAATACAAGAAGGAAATAGCTTTAGTGATTGGGGTGCTTTTGCTAAGGTTAAAAATATAGCAGCAAGAATAAAAGGTTCTGATAGTTCAAAAGCATTAGTGTTAATGAGTCATTATGATAGTGCAGGGCATTCTTCTAAAGGAGCTAGTGATGCAGCCAGTGGAGTTGCCACAGTATTAGAAGGAATAAGAGCTTTTATTGCAAAAGGAACTACTCATAAAAATGACATTATCATTTTATTTACTGATGGAGAAGAATTAGGTTTAAACGGCGCTAGTTTATTTGTAAAAGAACACCCATGGACCAAAGACATCGGTTTAATATTAAATTTTGAAGCTAGAGGAAGCGGTGGACCATCATTTACATTAGTAGAAACTACCGATGGGAATGCTGCATTAATGAATGAATTTATAAAAGCAAATCCGAAATATCCCGTAGCAAATTCATTGGCTTATAGCATCTATAAAAAATTACCTAACGATACAGATTTAACCGTATTTAGGAAAGAAGCAAACATACAAGGGTTTAATTTTGCTTTTATTGACGATCACTATGACTATCATGCTGCTCTTGATACCCCTGAACGATTAGATAATAGCACTTTATCACATCAAGCGAGTTATTTAATGCCATTATTAAATCATTTTGGAAATACTGATTTAACCAACTTGAAAAGTCCTGAAAATAATGTCTACTTCAATTCTCCTCTTGGAATGCACTCTTACCCTTTTGCTTGGATTTTACCATTGGTAATCATAGCAGTTGTTCTGTTCATATTGATTTTAATTTATGGAAAAAGACATCATAAATTAAAAGGAACAGCAATTGGGAAAGGATTTTTAGCCTTATTTTCTGCATTACTAATAAATGGGAGTATTGGATTTTTCGGTTGGAAAGCTATATTACAACTATATCCTCATTATAATGAAATACTTCATGGTTTTACTTATAATGGGCATTTATACATCTTGTTTTTTGTACTTATTTCTTTAAGCATTACTTTTTATATTTATAAAAAAGTATACACTGCTACAAACACCAAAGAGCTATTAGTTGCTCCTATTTTCATTTGGCTACTCCTTAATTTTGGAATTTCACAAGAATTAGAAGGAGCTAGTTTCTTTATCATTCCATTATTCTTTGCTATAGGGTTATTGTTTATCTTACTACGTAAAGACAAACCTAGTATCTTTGCCACAACACTTCTATGCTTACCTGCAATTTTTATTTTAGCACCATTCATTCAGCAATTCCCAATTGCTTTAGGGTTGAAAATTGTTGTTGCTTCAAATCTGTTGGTTGTATTGTTATTTGGGCTGTTATTACCTGTCCTTGGTTTTATAAGAAGAAAAAAATCATTAGGTCATCTGCTATTACTTACCTCGGGAATCGTTTTTCTTATTGCACACCTAAACAATGAATTCACTCCCGAACAACCAAAACCTAATAGCTTAGTATATTTACAAGACAATGATACTGAAAAAAGCTATTGGTTAACCTATGATAAAATTCTTGATAATTGGAACACTCCATACTTTAAAAACACCATTAGTAACCAACCAAACATTTCGCTTAGTAGTAAATACAATACTAAATTTAACTTCTCTTCAAATGCAAATACAATAGAGCTCCCTAAATCCAGTTTTAATATATCCATAGATACAATTATTAATCAGGAACGGAAAATACAACTATGCATTATGCCTAAACGAAAATTAAATAGTATTGAAATCAATTCTAATACAAAAAGTATGTTCCATAATTTCAGTATTAACGGAACTATAATTAATACACAAATAGATTCTAAATTTTTCAATAACAATAGTTCTAAAATTGCTACATACCATCTTGTAAATAATGAGCCATTAGAATTGAGTTTTAGTATCCATAAGGATAGTATCCCAAATATGGAATTACTAGAAACATCACATGACCTTTTAAATAATAAATCCTTAAATATCCCTAACCGAGAAGATAATATGATTCCAAAACCTTTCGTGATAAACGATGCTATTATCGTAAAAAGTACTATACAATTTGATTAAGAAATTACCATAATTCATAACATTCACAATTTGCATATTAAATAAATTGTTTCTGAAAAAATATGCAGATTGTGAATGTTATGAATTTAAAAATAATTTGATACTTTCGTAATACTCATCCTTAATAATACTACTATGAAAAAATTAATATTTTGTTTCCTTGCTTTAGTTATATTTACTAGCACGCAAGCTCAAAAAAATAAAAAAAAGAATACTACCGAAACTGGATTAACTGCTCATTATCAAAAGTATTATAAAATGATGCTAGAAAATAATGACTTGGACGGGGCAATTGAAGGCTTAAGCCATTTAATAGTTTTATCTCCTTCTCAAACTAAAAAAGATACTTTAGGTTACATGTATTTACAAGCTAATAAGCCAATGCAAGCGATCAAAGTTGTGGGTAATTCGACTTCTGATTTAGCTTTAAGAACAAAAGCTATCGGGTTTAAAAAATTAAATAATTTAAAAAAGGCTATTGAAAATTATGAAGCCTTAATTCCAAAAAGTAAAAGTGTTTTAGACGTTTATGAATTGGCGCAATTACAATTTAGTATCCAACGCTTTGGCGAAGCAAAAGCAACTATCAATTACGGCTTTCAAAACTCTAAAGAGGAAAAAGTTAGAATTTTTGTAAAAGGAAATAGTTATTTAGAAACACCTATAAAAGCTGCTTTCCTTAACATACTGGGACTAATAGAGTTTAACATGGATAAAAGTAATCTTGATAAGGCGATTTCGATTTTCGATGAGGCTTTAAAAATAGATCCACAATTCGTGCTAGCCTTAGAGAACAAAAAAGGTTTAATGACTCAGAAAGAAGGAAAACAACTAACTGGTAAAGAATAATCCATTAGTTAGATAAAACTACTTGAAAAGCATTATACATTAAAATTTATCAAATTAAGCTTGTTGAAGTTTTATTGATGATGAATTTCTTAAAGTATTTTCATAGGTTCAATTATGATAAGACTATTCGCTTTTCAAGTAGCTTTTTTAATTTAAATTCCTTTTTTCAATAAAAAAACGTTTCATCAACATGCTACATTGCTCTTCTAAAACACCTCCTTCAAATATAGTTTTAGGGTGTAATTTTGTTCCCATAGCGACAAAACCTCTTGTACTGTCCTTTGCTCCATAAATTACTTTATCTATTTGTGACCAATATAAAGCCCCAGCGCACATTTGACAAGGTTCTAATGTCACATATAGAGTGCATTTTTTTAAATACTTCCCTCCTAAAAAATCAGCAGCAGCAGTAATCGCTTGCATTTCTGCATGAGCAGTTACATCATTTAGTAATTCTGTTAAGTTATGCGCTCTTGCTATAACTCTATTATCAACAACTATTATTGCACCTACAGGAACTTCTCCTTTTTCAAAAGCTATTTCAGCCTCTTGCAACGCCTTTTTCATAAAGTATTCATCTGAAAAAAAATCTTCCATAGCAATCTATTCTTAATTGTAAAATCAAAAATACAATTTCTATTTATAGCATCATATTTCGGCAAGAAAATTGATACATTAATCAAAAATAAATCATGAAAAACTCCTTCAATCTTTCTATTCCTAAACCTTGTCATAAAAACTGAGAGTCAATATCAGCTAATGAAAAAGGAAGGTTTTGTAATTCTTGTTCTAAAAATGTCATTAATTTTACTAATATGAATTCATTAGAAATTCAACAATATTTAGAAAACAATCAACATAAAAGAATTTGTGGTCATATTAAACAAAGTCAACTAGATAGTGTTAGTATTGAAATCCCTATAAAAGTATTTCAAAAGAAAAGGAATTTTCATCGTCTATTTTTATTAAGCTTATTAATTGCTATGGGAACTACTATTATTAGTTATACTAGTCAGGAGGGAAAAACTCAAAAAATAAAAGCTGTTAAATTAATTGATACAATCACTAAATAAAAGCAGTTAGATTCATTACCCGAAATAACTGATGGTATAATGGTTATGGGCGATGTAATTGTTACAGAAAACTCAGAACCTTTTGCATATTTAACTGTTGAACAAACACCTGAATTCCTAAATACCCCTCAAACATTTACCAAAGAAGAGAAACGGAAATACTTTAGCCGTAAGATAACAGCATTTATTCAAAAAAAAATAAATTTAACCTTCTGGAAACAATTTAGTTTAACTGGTAAACAAAAAATTCTAGTTGCATTTGAAATAAATAAGAATGGCATGATTGAAAACATTAGAGTTCGTGCACCTCATCCTAAAATAAGTAAAATAGTTAAAAAAGCAGCATTGAGGAATTACCTCAATTTAAACCTGTTCAACAAGAAAAAAAAATGTTAGTATAAAATATGCGCTTCCAATAATTTTTAATCTAGAAGAATAGTTATTTATTGTAGCTTTGCCCTATGTCAAGCAAATTACTAGACCACATAACGATTCCTAAAGATTTAAAAAAATTATCTAAAAAGCAATTACCTACTCTTGCCAAGGAATTACGTGATTATATTATTGGTATTGTTGCTATAAAAGAAGGGCATTTAGGAGCTAGTTTAGGAGTAGTTGAATTGACTATTGCCTTACATTATATTTTTGATACCCCAAACGACTTATTAGTATGGGATGTTGGACATCAAGCTTACGGGCATAAAATTTTAACAAATCGCAGAGTAAAATTTCATACTAATCGTCAATTAGGAGGACTCTCAGGCTTCCCAAATAGGACAGAAAGCGTTTATGATACTTTTGGTGTTGGACACTCTTCAACCTCTATATCTGCAGCTTTAGGAATGGCTATAGCTTCAAATCTAAAAGGAGAAACTGAAAAACAACACGTAGCAGTAATTGGTGACGCCTCTATTGCAAGTGGAATGGCATTTGAAGCATTAAATCATGCTGGAGTATCTAAAGCAAATATTTTAGTGATTTTAAACGATAATGCTATTGGAATTGATCCAAGTGTTGGAGCCTTAAAACAATATTTTACGGGAATTAAAAATGGGGAAGCAAATCATCAGCATAATATTTTTGAAGCCTTAAACTTTGAGTACTCTGGTCCTATTGACGGGCATGATTTTGACAAGTTAATTTCTGAATTTAATAGGTTGAAAAAAATAAAAGGACCAAAATTTTTACATGTAATTACCACTAAAGGAAAGGGATTAAAACAAGCAGAACAAAATCAAGTTAAGTATCATGCTCCTGGAAAATTTAATGCCAAAACTGGTGAATTAACCATTAAACCATCAATCATTCAGCCTCCAAAGTATCAGGATGTGTTTGGAAAAACTATACTTGATTTAGCACTTAAAAACGATCGAATTGTAGGAATCACACCAGCAATGCCTACCGGGAGCTCTTTAAAAATCATGATGGATGCCTTACCAAAACGGGCTATTGATGTTGGTATAGCAGAACAACATGCGGTTACTTTAGCCGCAGGAATGGCTACTCAAGGGATGCAAGTATATTGCAATATCTATTCTACTTTTTTACAACGCGCCTATGATCAAATCATACATGATGTTGCTTTGCAAAACTTACCTGTAATTTTCTGTTTGGATAGAGCGGGATTAGTTGGTGAAGATGGAGCTACGCATCATGGTGTATTTGATTTAGCATATTTGAGATGTATTCCCAACTTAATCATTTTCGCTCCAATGAATGAAATTGAATTGCGAAATATATTATACACAGCTCAATTAGGACTCAACCACCCTATCGCAATTAGATACCCTCGTGGAAGAGGTGTTCTTCTTGATTGGGAACAGCCGTATCAGAAAATTGAAATAGGAAAAGCAGTATGTTTGAAAAAAGGAAAAAGTATTGCAATACTTACCATCGGCCATATTGGAAATTCAATAAATGAAGTACTTCCTTTACTTTCAGAAACTGAATTAGAGAAAGTAGCACATTTCAATATGCGCTTTGTAAAACCTTTAGATGGAGAACTCTTAAACAATATATTTAGAATTTATGATACCATTATTACAATTGAAGATGGGACAGTTGTTGGTGGATTTGGAAGTTCAATAATAGAGTTTGCTACAAAAAACTCTTATAAAAACAACATTGTTATTTTAGGTATTCCTGATCAGTTTATTGAACATGGTACTGTACATGAATTGTATGATACAGTTGGTCTTTCCCCTAAACATATCTTACAAACACTTAAAAAATACACTTCTGATTAATTAGGAAATCAACAACTATCTATTTTAACGAGAAAAGTTATTAGTTTTAAACTCCACTCATAAATAAAAAAAGGAGCATCAAAATGATGCTCCTTTTTAGTTTTTATGGAAAGAATTATTAGTTTTTAATAATCTTTACTGTTTTATTCAACTTGTTCGCTGACATATTTACAAAATACATTCCTGAGCTCAATCCAGTTAAATTAACTTTAGCCTCACCGTTAGCATACAATTCAATAGTAGCTTCGTGTGCTAATTTACCATTAATATCATATACCATAACTTTAGTATCGTTGTAATTTATTGTAGATTTCACAAATACATTACCGTTAGATACCGTTGGGTAAACTGTTACTGAAGTATCAGCTATCGCTTCATCATTAATCCCTAATGGTGCAGCTGTAAATACTCCTGAAAACACTCCTCTACCATAAGTAGAAGCATATACCGCATTATCATCTCGCACATCTAAATCAGTAACTTTAACATTACTCATTCCATTAAAAGCTGAAGACCAAGTTGGACTAGCTGATGAAAAATCATTCGTAAACCAAACTCCTAATTCAGTTCCTATAGAAACTTCTTCAGGGTTTAACGGATTTTGCAAAATACATTTTACAGGCATATCAGGTAAATTACCTTCTTTTTGAACCCATGATGTCCCTCCGTTGCTTGTGTACCATATACTGTTTACACCATAATTATGCATTGTTACGAATATTTCATTTTCAGAAGCTCCAAATTCAATATCAGAAATACTTCCAATAAAATTTGCTGTACCAACATCAGTCCATGTTGGTGAATTCCCGTCTGCATTATCTACTCTTAATAAATCACCAAAGAATGTTCCTACATATAATTTTGTAGACCCCGTTGTGAAAGGAGATACTTTAAATGCTGTAGGCGATCCTCCACTCTGAAGTAATGCATCCGTAAGTATAGTTTTTTGTACTGAACCAAAATTAGGGATTTTATATCTTCTAATTTGATATGTTGGTCCACTCCTATCAGTATAGTTAGTATATAAAATATTTAAATTAGAATCTAAATCTTGTTGGTTAATAAAATCACCTCTTTCTAAAGATTCAGAATTTAAGTTCCTTATTGTTGAACCATTAAGGTTTCTTTGATTAATATTATCATTATACACATAATTAGAAACATAATAATTCCCTGTATCTTGATCATAATCAGTTGCAGCTCCATCTCCACCTTGTGTTTCAACTGATCCGTTCATTCCTGCAGAGGCATTATTAAATCCTTGCGTTCCGTTATCTTGCAATCCACCTGCAAAATTATCTCCTCCAGAAGATGTTGGTGCTACACCAATACTATAAAATTGAGAAGTATTATACCCTGAGTTTCTAGAACTTGTTGTAGTTCCTCCATTTGAAGTGTAATATACCCCTCCATCATTTCCAAAAAGCATTTTATTTGACGCTCCATTAGCAAATGCTATTGCATGCTGATCGGCATGAACTTCTTGATATCCAAAACCACCGTACCAATGTGAAAACTGCGTCCATGATCCTCCTGCATTGGTAGATTTAAATAAATCAATCCCTCCAACATATAAATTGTTTTCATTAGTAGGATCAACAGCGATTACTAAATCGTAAAAAGCTTGTCCTCTAGTAAAATCATTTGAAGCAATATTTCCATCAGCATCATTTGGCAACGACATATTTGATGTTACAAAATTATTTGCAAAACTACCTGTTGTTTTTACCATACTAATATAAGGAGCAGTATAAGCTGTTCCTGCTCCATTTAATGTTTGTACTTGTGCTAATACATACAATGTACCAGCGTTTGTAGGTGATGCTACTATTTGTACTCTGGCTCCATTAGTTATCGTATATTTATCTTCAAATGTAGTTCCTGCAGCATTTGTCGACGCCAATACTTTTCCTCCACCATCATTGGTAGTAGTTGTATTTGTTGTTCCTATCCACACTTTATTATCAGCGGCTATTGCAATATCATTTGGGGTGTATTCGTTACCATTAGCAGTTGGTGGCAATGCTAATTTTGTCCATGCACCTCCTCCATCTGCTGACTTGTATAAACCATAACTATCTGCTCCAATAAAAGCTCCAGCATAACGATTTGCGCCTACTGCAGCATAAATTTCTGAAGTCCCTCCATTATCTCTAATAACCAAATCATTAATATGTTGCGCTCCAGGCACTAGATTTCCAGTAAACTCTCCTGAACCAGGATTTAAAGAACCATTAACACCACCTCCTAATTGTGCTACTATTGTATCACCATCTTCTTTTGATATCATAACAGAAGGAATTGTGATCGTTGCATCAGTACCTCCCATTGCTACTGGTGTTCCAGCAACATTATTCATCATAATTACTCCTATTGCACCAGCATCCTGAGCTGCTTTAACCTTAGTTACAAAAGTACATGTACCTCTTCTTATTAAGGCAATATTACCATTAATTGCTGCACCATTAACAAAAGCGGTACACCCATCATCATTTGGAGCATTACCATCATCTGCTAACACAAAATTTGCAGTCATCACTGATGTGATTTCTGAACCAAAAGCTGTAGATGGGTAACAAGCGTAGTCACCAGCAATACCAGCTGGAGTATTTACCGTAATAACTGAAGCTGCTTCAAACGAAGTTGCTCCACTAATCCCGCCAAACACATTTGTCCATGAAGTTCCTCCATCTGTAGACTTCCATATTCCATTACCACTAGCATCTCCTCCAGTATATGATTCCCCTGTACCTAAATAAAAGGTCATTGAATTATTTGGATCAGCAACGATACAAGAAACATTTAAATTTTCCGAAATATCTACTCGAGTCCATACTGAACTTGCACTAGAAATATTAGTGTTTTTCCATAAACCACCACTAACTCCTCCTGCAAAAACAGTTTCATTAGTAGCATCATTAGGGTCAAACATCACAGCTCTAGTTCTACCTCCAACATTATTAGGCCCTCTTTCGACCCAATTATTATCAGATGCATCACCAGGAACCCTTCCTGAAGCAAGAACTTCAGCACGAGACTCCTTTAACATTTCTTTTATCTCTTGTAAATTCTCAAAAGTTGGCCTTCCTAATTCGGGATTTATTGTTAATTCCCACTCTCTTTCTAAATATTTATTAGGTGGTAACCCTTGCGCTTTTCTCTCTTTTTTTGAAAGCTTAGATACTTCAGAAAACGGAGAGTTTTTAGCATACTTCCGATGTAAATCCTTAACACTAGCGATTTCATTATTTTCTTTTGTAGGAACCTCCTGTTTATTAAGTGCTACATATCCTACAACACCTAAACATAGTACCCCTACAATACTAAGTAATATTTTTTTCATAATAATTTTGGGTTTATTTTTTAATTAGTCAAGCAATTTACGACTTTATAACATAAAAACAAATTATACACGACAAATTAAGAAGGTAACCTTTTGAAAAGTAGATAATTGCAACCAATAAGAAAACACTATCTATCCTTTAGTCAATAATTTATTCAAATCAATAGATTTATCACAATAAATCTATTGTATCTTTGATTACAACAGCTCCTTATATGAAAATATTACACTTAGATACAAACCATCCATTATTAATAAATCAGTTAAATGACTTAACGTATATTAATGATGAAGATTACACATCATCAAAAGAAGAGATTGAGCAAAAAATAGCTCGATATGATGGAGTAGTTATAAGAAGTAGATTTAAAATTGACAAACAGTTTATTGATGCTGCCAAAAACTTAAAATTCATCGCTCGTGTTGGCGCTGGATTAGAAAGTATTGATTGTAACTATGCTGAAAGCAAAGGAATAAAACTCATTGCTGCACCTGAAGGAAATAGAAATGCTGTTGGGGAACATGCTCTTGGGATGTTATTGTCATTATTTAACAATTTACACAAATCAGATGCCGAAATTCGTAACGGCAAATGGCTCCGTGAAGCAAACAGAGGCATAGAACTCGATGGGAAAACCGTTGGACTAATTGGTTATGGGAATATGGGGAAGTCCTTTGCTAAAAAACTTCGTGGCTTTGATGTTGATGTGATTTGTTATGACATTAAAGAAAACGTTGGCGATGAAAACTGTACACAAGTTTCATTAGCAGAACTACAAGAAAGGACTGATGTATTAAGTTTACATACTCCTTTCAACACCTTATCCCACAATATGGTGAACAAGGAGTTTATCTCGAATTTTTCAAAGCCTTTTTGGTTGATTAATACCGCCCGTGGATCCGCTGTAGTTACAAATGATTTAACTGACGCAATAAAAAACAATAAAGTTCTCGGTGCTGGGCTAGATGTACTAGAATATGAAAAAGGATCTTTTGAAAATTTATTTGAAAATGATTCATTCCCTGAAACTTTCCAGTATTTGATGAAAACGAATAATATATTGCTATCACCTCATGTCGCTGGATGGACCGTAGAATCGAAAATAAAACTTGCGCAAACAATTGTTGATAAAATTAAAAGCACATTTATCCCTACAGATCATCAAAATGATCCTAAACCAAAAATAATTGAAAAACGGGTTACTGGTATTGGAGGGGTTTTCTTTAAGTCAGAAGACCCGAAAGCAATTAAAGGTTGGTATGCTACTCATCTTGGATTAAATGTTAATGATTATGGCTGTACTTTTTGGTGGAAAGACAAACTAGGTAAAGATGTCACAACGCAATGGAGCCCTTTTAAAGAAAACACCTCTTATTTTGATCCCAGTAAAAAAGAGTTTATGATAAACTTTAGAGTTCATAATTTAAAACAACTCATAACTAATTTAAAAGAAGAAGGCGTTACTGTGGTTGGAGAAATAGAAGAATATGAATATGGTAAATTTGGTTGGATTATAGACCCTGAAGGAAATAAAATAGAACTATGGGAACCTATTGATGAAGCTTTTAAATAAAAAATGCCGCTAATTAATTAGCGGCATTTTTTATAGTGAAATTTAGCATTAAGCTACTCCAATTTCATTTATTTCGTCTCCTCCAGTTTTCGGATTATCTCCCCATTTATTAGATCCTGCTTCACTATCAGTACAAGCTAGGATCAAATTGTACAGTGGAATTAATATATACCAACCACTTTTACCTACATCATGCATTCTTCTAACTCCTACAGCAATAGCTGGAATTAGAACAGCAAAAGAATATATTGAACTTACTAAAGAAAGTTCAGGCATTTCAACCGCAAATGCAATTCCCATAATACCATATGTAATAATCATGTTAAAAAGAAAAAACATCCAATATTCTTTACGTCTTGCTCTTCCCGAAAAATCTGCATACTGTTTTAATACTTTTAAATACCAATTCATTTTTATTTTTTTAAATATTAGTTAGATGATAAATATAAGCTTTTTATTTAATCCAAACTAACCATCATTATCCAAATTTTTAGACTAATATCATATTGTTTTTTACTATTTTAGTCCTAAAAAATATATCACATGGAAATAGTTGATGAAAAAGGAAATACAATATCTCAAAATAATTCAAATCAAGAAAGTAAACGAGTTATTGCAGGGATTTTAGGAATTTTATTAGGTGTTTTTGGGCTACACAAATTCATATTAGGATATACTAAAGAAGGAATAATCATGCTAGTTATTTCACTTATAACTTGTGGTACTGTCCCTAGTTTAATTGGCTTTATTGAAGGAATCATCTATTTAACAAAATCAGATGAAGAGTTCATAGAAACGTATCAAGTTAACTATAAAGGATGGTTTTAAACCGTCAAAAGACTCATTTTTAACCAAGTGAGTTTTTTAATTCATTATATTATCGTAATATTGCTATATAACAATGATTCATGGGCATAACAAAATCACAATTTTTCACAAAATCACAAAATGAGCTAGCAGTTATATTTAAGGTTTTAGGACATCCTGCTAGGATTGCTATCCTGCAATACATCAGCAATCAACAATCATGTATTTGTAATGATATAGTTGAAGAAATTGGCTTAGCTCAAGCAACAATTTCCCAACATTTAAAAGAACTTAAAAAAATAGATCTTATTCAAGGGGAAATTGAAGGAAAAAAATTATGCTATTGTATAAACATCAAACAATGGAATACTGTTAAAGGACAATTAGACTCTTTTTTCAATACTACTAAACAAAACTGCTGTTAGAATAATTCGAAAAATAAAACGATCATGAAAACTCAAGAATTTTTAAACTTACTACAAAACAATCCAAACAAAAATTTATTATTTGAATATGCTCCTAACCTATTAGTGGGCGCAAATTATCATATCACGGAAGTAAAACATATTACTGTAGATGCTGTAGATTGTGGTGCACAAACAGATGCGTGGAAAGAAACGATCATACAATTGTGGGAAAGCCCATCAGAATTAGGTAAAACAGAATTTATGTCAGTATACAAGGCTTTAGGAATCCTGAATAAAGTAGGAAAAATAAAATCTTACATTGCTGATGCTGAAGTAAAATTTGAATACGGAAACGCTACATTTCATGCAACTCAATTATTTATTAATACTGTTGAAATTATTGATGCTAATTTAATTGTTAAGTTAAGCGTATCAAAAACTGATTGTAAAGCAAAAGAACTTTGCGGGGTCCCGGAAGAACCTATCGCTGAACAACCAAGTTGCTCGCCAAATTCTGGTTGTTGCTAGTCAAAATAAAGCATCATTAAATATATTATTACTAATTCCTCCTTACAACATAGGTCGAGGAAAATTTATTTTTAAATTTATGAAAAATATACTTGTACTTTGTACTGGAAACTCATGCAGAAGTCAGATGGCTCATGGATATTTAAACCAGTTTACCCAAGGAAAAGTTAACATTTACAGTGCAGGAATTGAAACTCATGGTATAAACCCTAAAGCTGCAGCTATTATGAGCGAAGATGGAGTTGATATTTCTAATCACACCTCTAATCTCGTTACAGAATACGATGGAATTAACTTTGATTACATTATTACCGTATGTGATCACGCTAATGAAAATTGCCCTTTTATACCAAGTAAGAATGCTATTCGACTACATCATAATTTTTATGATCCTTCAAAAATAGAAGGAAGTAATGAGGACACTCATGCTGCATTTGAAAAAGCACGAAATGAAATTAAGACATATTGTAGAGAGTTTGTAAGTAGTTATTTAAAATAGCTACTTATCACCTTCTGTTTTTCGTTCTAACTCAGCTTGAAATTCTTCCATAACAGGACGAACGGTACTTTCTGGTAAGTCAGCTATTTTAATATACATTAAGCCATCTACAGCATTATTAAATAAGGGGTCGACATTAAATGCAATTACTTTTGCATTCTGTTTAATATATTTTTTTAATAATACTGGTATTCTCAACCCTGGCTCTAGCTCGTCAATTACCCTATCAAACTTATTTAAATCGGCTTTTGTTTCATCAAACACAAAATCTTTATCAGTATCCTTCAATTGTACTTTAAATTCTTTCTTTGGTCGTATATACTGTGCCACGTACGGGTCATAATAATGTGACTTCATAAACTCAATCATCAATGATTTTGAGAATGAAGAAAACTGATTACTAATACTGACTCCTCCAATTAAATATTTGTGTTCTGGAAAACGAAGTGTTGTATGGACAATTCCCTTCCATAACAGAAACAAAGGCATAGGTTTTTGCTGATATTCTTTTATAATAAATGCTCGTCCCATTTCAATGGACTCGCTCATCATACTATACAATTCTGGTTCAAATCGGAATAAATCTTGTAAATAAAACCCATTTATTCCATACTTTGCAAAAATCTTTGATCCTAACCCCATTCTATAAGCTCCTGCTATTTTTTTTGCTACATTATCCCATAAAAACATATGGTGATAATAACTATCACATGAATCTAAGTCAATTGCTTTATTAGTCCCTTCACCTATTGCTCTAAAAGTAATTTCTCTAAGCCTTCCTAACTCCTTTAATATATTAGGAATCTTATCTGCTGAAACTAAAAAAACCTCATAATTTTTACTTTCTAACAACCTACAATCATAACCTCTCAAATCATCAACCTCTTTTTCTATAAGCTCAGTGCTTACTGATGTTACGATCTGTTTAGGGGAAGCAGGTGAGGTAATTGTTTTTTTTATAGTAGATGTTGCCGCATCCTTTAATGAAATAGAATCTTTTTCATATGGATTTGCTAACATATAGGTTTTCTTTCTTATAAACTCTGTAAAATCATTTAAATCAGGATACTCATTTTGGTCTTTTACTAATATTGGTTTCCCGATGCGAATTTTTACAACCCTATTTCGTTGACTTAATACTTCTGAAGGCAATTTAGCCGAACGCAACGTACCGCTTAGGTTAGATAATTGATAAAACATACTACTGTTTTTAGCATGGAAATAGATAGGTAGTATTGGCACTTTAGCTTTCTGAATCAATTTCATTGCTGCAGGTTCCCATTGCTTATCTACTGCTAAATCATCTACTCTTTTTGTGGATACTTCTCCTGCTGGAAAGACTCCTAAGGGAGCACCTGATCTTAAATGAAAAATTGCACGTTTAAATCCTCCTAGGCTAGATTTTATGTCTTTCCTGTTTTCAAAAGGATTAACAGGCATCATATATGACTTAATTGGTGCTATTCTATGCAATAAGAAATTAGCAATAATCTTAAAATCTTTTCGCTGTTCCAAAATTATTTTTAGCAACAACGCTCCATCTACTCCTCCTAAAGGATGATTTGAAACTGTTACAAAGGCACCTTCTTTTGGAATTCTTTTCAAGTCCTCTTCAGGGATTTCATATTTTATTTCAAGATCATTTAGCAAGGATGTTAAAAATGCAACATCCTTCAAGTGTTTACTTTTGTTATACACTTTATTTAAACGATCAATTTTAAAAATTTTCATCAAACACCAACCAATAAAAGTTCCTATAAACCCTAATTTATCTAGATTTATTGCTTTGGCTAATTCTTTTGAAGTTACTAATCCCATTGTTTTCTTGACTAATTATCAAATGTAATCAAAATAAATATTTTTGTGGACCTAATCTTTAGTGATTAACTGTACGGTATCTTCTTTTTCTTGTTTCAACAACACCTCTTTGCCTATTGCTATCTTTTCAAGAGCCTCTAAAGTATTGTGTCTTATCGTGTATAACGAAACATTTTCACTACAGGAAACTTTAAATTTTGACCGTAGTTCCTGAAGTAACGATCCAATGTTTTGATAAATATCATCTACACATACTGAAAAACTAATTGCAGAATTTTGAATTACATCTACTTTCAATTTATACTGATGTAGTAAGGCAAATATTTCACTTATATTTTCTTCTACAATAAATGAAAAATCTAGGGATGATAAGGATATTAATATTTGATTTTTCTTTATTATAAAACACGGCACAAAAGGCTCTAATTGTTTCCCTTTACTCACACAAGTTCCATCATCTAACGGATTTAAAAACGATTTGACATACAATGGAATTTCCTTACGTTGTAAAGGTTGCAATGTTTTAGGATGAATTACAGACGCGCCATAAAAAGCTAACTCTATCGCTTCTTCATAAGATATTTGATATAACAATTGTGTTTCCTTAAAATACCTTGGATCTGCATTTAAAACACCGGGAACATCCTTCCAAATAGTTACGTTATTCGCATTTAAACAAAATGCCAATATTGCAGCAGTATAATCACTCCCCTCTCTACCTAAAGTCGTGGTAAAATTATTTGCATCTGACCCTAAAAACCCTTGAGTTATATACAATGATGATTTCTTAATATTATTGGTAACATTTTGCTTTGTTAGCTCCCAGTTTACTTTTGCATCACGGTAAGAATCATCTGTTTTAATTACTGTTCTTATGTCCAACCAATTATTATCAATATTCACTTCTTTTAAATACGCTGCAATTATTGATGTTGAAACCAACTCTCCATATCCAACAACTTGGTCGTATACGAAACTATAATTAGGAGATTTATTCCAATTTAAAAAACCCGTTAATTCATCAAATAAATTGGTTACCGTTTTATAAATCAAATGTTGCTTATTCGGAAATAATTCTAATAAAATTTCTTTATGACACGTAATTATATCCAGTATTTTTTCTTGCAATTTTGTTTTCTCTTCAAAGTATGCTTTTACTACTAACTCCAATTTATTAGTAGTTTTCCCCATTGCTGAAACAACTACTAAGGTATCCTGATACCCTACTTTTCTTAATACTTTAACAACATTCCTTACCCCTTCAGCATTCTTTACTGAAGCTCCACCAAACTTAAATACTTGCATTTTTAATATTTTTTTATTCCTTTTTCATCTAATTGTACTACCAACCAATCATTAAACACTGTTGCTCCCACGCTTTTATAAAAATCAATTGCAGGTGTATTCCAATCCAACACATTCCATTCAACCCTTTTTAGATGAGTTTCTTTTGCTATTGCCACAACCTCATTTAATAATGCTTTACCAACTCCTTTTCCTCTTTGATTCTGAGTGACTATTAAATCTTCCAAATGAATCGTTTTCCCTTTCCATGTTGAGTACCTGTTATAATATAATGCTATACCAACTATTTTATTTTGAAGCTCAGCTACTAAACAATTAAATAAACCATCAGCATAATCTTTTACAAACTCCTCTAAGGTAATTTCAACTGCTTTTGGTTCGTTCTCAAAATCAGCCAGTTCTTTTATCAATCTTAATACGGATGACAAATCTTCTTTTTTAGCTTTTCTTATTTTTAGTGACAAAAATTTTATTTTAATAATTTAACACAAAGTTATATTTATAACTTTTACTTTCCAAACGATCTATACTTATTTAACAAAACAATGAGTAACATCAAGTTTAGCTAACTAAAATACTATTTTTTGTTAGTTTCTCATAGCCTAGTCTATTAATATTACTAAGTGAACTTCATAGATGCTAGCTCAGGCGAAAAAAAATTAATTATGGTGTTTTTCACTCTAGGGAATTAAACCTACTGGTGGAATTAAAACAAATAATTTATGTAGTTTTGCAATAAATAAGATATACAACAACTTATGACAAACAAACACAAAACGTTAGGTGAATATATTATTGAAAATCAACAAAACTTTCAATATTCATCTGGTGAACTTGCAAGATTAATCAATTCAATCAGGCTTGCTGCTAAAGTAGTAAACCATGAAATTAGAAAAGCTGGATTAGTTGACATTACTGGAGCTGCTGGAGAAATTAATATTCAGGGAGAAGCGCAACAAAAATTGGATGTATATGCAAATGATATCTTTAAAGAAACATTAATTAATAGACAAATTGTTTGTGGAATAGCTTCTGAAGAAGAAGATGATTTTGTTGTTGTAGAGGGTAGCAATAAGAAAAATGAAAATAATTATGTATTAATGATGGACCCTTTAGACGGATCATCAAATATTGATGTAAACGTTTCTGTTGGAACAATTTTCTCTGTGTACCGAAGAGTTACCCCTGTTGGTACTCCGGTTACCATTGAAGACTTCTTGCAACCAGGTAGAAATCAAGTAGCCGCTGGTTATGTAGCATATGGAACTTCTACTATGATGGTGTTTACAACTGGTCACGGAGTAAATGGATTTACTTTAAACCCAGCAATTGGTACTTTTTACTTATCTCATCCTAACATGAAAATTAAGGAAACAGGTAAAATTTATTCAGTAAGCGAAGGATACTTTGCTCATTTTCAAAAAGGAATGCAAGAGTACTTAAAGTATTGTAATCTTGAAGAAGGTGACAGGCCATATACTGCTAGGTACATTGGGTCACTAGTTGCTGATTTCCATAGAAACTTGTTAAAAGGAGGTATTTACATATATCCTAGAAGTAAAACAGCTCCTAACGGAAAACTACGTTTATTGTACGAATGTAATCCTATGGCATTTATTGCTGAACAAGCTGGAGGAAAGGCTAGTGATGGATTTACAAGAGTGATGGACATACAACCTACAGAGTTACACCAACGTATTCCTTTCTATACAGGAAGCAAACAAATGGTAATAAAGTCTGAGGAATTTATGGAAAAACATAAATAAAAACTCTTCCTATAAATAAAAAAGGACACACTATATAGCGTGTCCTTTTTTATTTAATAAATTAACCTCTCCATACCTAAAACAACTGGTGATATGATCATTTACCATCCCAGTAGCTTGCATATATGCATATATAACAGTGGAGCCAACAAACTTGAATCCTCGCTTTTTTAATGCCTTAGAAATTATATCTGACCGCTCAGTGGTTGCAGGAACCCCGACTAGTGTTTTGAATGAATTTATTATTGGTTTTCCATTGGTGAAACTCCAAATATATTCAGAAAAGCTCCCAAACTCTTTTTGGATTTCCATAAACAATTGTGCATTGGTAATAGCAGCTTTTATCTTTAGCTTGTTACGGATGATTCCTGCATTTCGCATCAATTCATCAAACTTATCCTCATCATAAACAGCTATTTTATTATAATCAAAAAAATCAAAAGCTAGCCTGAAATTTTCACGTTTTTTTAAAATTGTAATCCAACTTAATCCAGCTTGAAAGGTCTCTAAAATTAAAAACTCAAACAATTTCTGGTCATCATATACCGGAACTCCCCATTCAAAATCATGGTATTGTTCATAAATTTCGTTTCCTTCACACCAACTACACCTTATTTTATCCATATTTAATTTCTCTGAATTGACATTTATTAAGCACTTATATAAAACTTATTCGTTTACCCCGATAGCCATCGGATTAATTTCACGAATGTAAAGAGTTGAATTAATATCAAAAAAGAATCTTTTTTGATATTAAAAACCGTTCTAGGGGCAATTAAAAAAATTACACGAACTGATGCCAATGGCGAGTTATATAAAACCTAAAGATACGAAAGTAAGGACTGAATATTTTTTGCGTCAAATAAAAAGTTATAAAAAATTTAAGCATATATGATGACATATCCAAAATACAGAGCACTAGTAGCTACTTTAGTTGATGAAGGAAAATCTACAGGGAATACACAATCAGAAGCCTTAACTAATTACTCATTATTAAATAACAAGCGGATGCAACGTTTGGACAAAAAAGGAGTCCTAAACGAAACGGCAATTGAAACAATAAAAGCATACAACAGACCAGTTCAATGGATTGTCCTTACAGAAAGTTGGTGCGGTGATGCTGCACAAGTGTTGCCATATGTACATAAAATAGCAAGCTTAAATGAAAATATAGATTTAAAAATCGCTTTGCGTGATGAAAATTTAGATTTAATGGATGCACATTTAACCAATGGAGGAAGAGCTATTCCAAAACTGATCATGATTGATAAAGAAACAAAAGAGGTATTAAATACATTTGGCCCACGACCAAGTGAAGCAACTAAAATGGTTGAGGAATATAAAAATACTTATGGTACGTTAACTCCAGAGTTTAAAAAAGAGCTACAGCTATGGTATACCAAAGATAAAGGGCAAAATGCTGTAGACGATTTAGTGGATTTGCTTGTATAAACCGAATCACCTAGCTATTATTGGAAACTTAATCGAATTTAGAATGACAATCAGGTCGAATGGTTTTCGACCATAGGATAAAATGTATTGAAAACATAAGGATAATGACAAACCTCTCTATACATTTTGTTTCCGCTGAAGTATTAAAGAAATGTTCTATTAAGTTAGTGCTCTACACTCCCTAAATATTGTTTTTCAAATGCAATAGGGCAAATGGCATTATCAGTATTAAAGTCTCCAATTTTAGTACGCCGTAATTTTGATAAGTGACCTCCTGATTGTACTGCTTTCCCAAAATCAAAAGCTAAAGAACGTATATAAGTTCCTTTACTACACACAACTCTGAATTCAACTTTAGGTAAATCTATTTTTGTGATTTCAAATTCTAATATGCTTACTTGTCTTGGTTTTATAACAACTTCTTCGTTATTTCTTGCGTATTCATACAAACGTTTTCCATCCTTTTTTAAAGCAGAAAACACTGGTGGATATTGCTCAATATCGCCAATGAATTGCTCAATAGTTTGATGTATCAATTCCTCCGTAATATGATCCGTTGGAAAGACTTCTGTAACCTCACTTTCTAAGTCATAAGAAGGCGTAGTTCCTCCTAAAGTAATTTCTCCAGTATATTCTTTTATTTGCCCTTGAAATTCACTCAAGCGTTTGGTGAATTTACCCGTACAAATAACCAATAAGCCCGTAGCTAAAGGATCTAAAGTTCCTGCATGACCTACTTTAATCTTTTTAATATCAAAGGCTTTTCTAATTACCCAACGTACTTTGTTTACAGCTTGAAACGAACTCCAAGTTAATGGCTTGTCTATCAGTAATATTTGTCCAGATTTAAAATCTTCAGCAGTCATTTTCTTAATTTAATAAAGTGTATATAATAGCCAAAAAGCCAACAGCAAAACAGTAATAAGCAAAATAAGAAAGTTTACTTTTTTTAACTATAGAAATCATCCATGTACACGCAAAAAGTCCTGAAACAAATGCGGCTATAAACCCAGCTGATAATGGCACAATTTGATTACTTTCATACGATAAATCACCACTTAAAACATCTTTAGCAATTTTACCAAATATTAAAGGAACAACCATTAAAAATGAAAAACGTGCCGCTTTAGTTTTGTCTACTCCTAATAAAACAGAGGTAGCTATTGTAGCACCGGAGCGTGAAATCCCTGGTAGCATAGCAATCGCTTGAGAAACTCCAATTATTCCTGCATTTAATATTGAAACTTTTTTTACTGTATTTTTTGCTTTATCAGCTAAAAATAATAAAACCCCAGTTATTAACAGCATAAAGCCTACGAACATAATACTACTTCCAAAGAATTGTTCTAATTCTTCTTCAAAAAACAATCCAATAAACACTGCAGGAATCATAGAAATTCCAATTTTAAATGCAAACTGAGTTTCCTCATTCCATTTAAATTGTAATATTCCTTTTAACAGTTCAATAATGTCTTTTCTGAAAATAACCACAGTACTTAAAGCTGTGGCAAAATGTAATACTACCGTAAATATTAAACTCTCCTCTCCTACGGAAGTATCTCCTAAAATTGCCTTTCCAAGTTCTAAATGCCCAGAAGATGACACCGGTAGAAATTCTGTTAAACCTTGAATGATTCCAAGGATAATTGCTTTGATAATTTCCATTTTTATTCTTAAACTGAATTTAAAGCCAAAAATAGTGATTTTGCAAAAATTTCAATAGATAATTTAAGGTTTAAATATAGAAATAGCAGGAAATCACTCTAATCCAGCATTCTCAAATGTATGTTATATTACAACAATTTTTATTGGAGGCTTATTTAACTAAAAAAAGTTAACAAATCAAGATTCAGACTTGTCACTATTCTTTTTTTTATTAAAAAGAATGGCGTAAACTTGAATTACAAAACCAATCAACACCAACGTTGGTGCTAAACGAATACGTCTAAAATTATAAATATCAGGGTTAAAAACCTTAGGATCATCACTCCCTCCTCCTGACATTAATATAAAACCTATTGCAATCATCGCTAAACCAATAAACATTAGTTTGTAGTTTGCTTTTCCGAAAATAAATTCTGGTTTATTTTTTGTGTTCATAAGTAGCAATAATATTTTTAAAACCAATTAAGGTGATTAATAGTATAAATCGTCTGTTTTTAAATTTAAGAATCGTTGGGTAGCAAAAAAGGTACTAATCCATGTAATAATAATTCCTAAAACTACAACTCCAAAACACAGTATCCCAAATATTGTTGGGTTGCTTAATATATGTAGCTCTGGTAAGTTCTTATCCAAATAATACGCAACCACTATCAAACCTATTACAGCTAGTAATGATCCTATAATACCTAAACGAATACTTCTCCAAATAAATGGTTTTCTAATAAATCGCTTTGTCGCGCCTACCATTTGCATGGTTTTGATAATAAATCGTTTTGAGTATACGGATAATCGAATAGAACTGTTAATTAACAGCATAGCAATAAAAGCAAAAACAGCACTGATAGCGATAAGCCAAAAACTGATACGCTTCACATTTTTATTCATTAAAGAAACCAAATCCACATCATATCGAACTTCATCAACATAGTTTTTTTGGAGTAAATCGGTTTTAATTTCTTCAAGTTTATTTAGAGTAACAAATTCACTATTTAAGTATACATCAATGGAATTTTGAAATGGATTATAGCCAATGAAATCCATAAAATCTTCTCCGTTTTCTTCTTGCGCAATTGTTGCTGCTTCTTCTTTAGAAATAAAACGAGTGGATTTTACATAATCAGAAAGCTTTAATTTTTTTTCTAATTGAACAATTTCAAATTGTTTTACATTTTCTTTTAAATCAATAGACAAGGCTATCTGTTCTTTAAAATGCGTCTCTACTTTACGAGCATTAATTAGCAACATTCCTAAAACTCCTAGCAAAAACAATACTAAGGTAATACTAATGATTACAGAGAAATAAGACGATATTAACCGTCTTTTTTGATATTTATCAAAAGATTTGCTCATAAAATAGGTGTAAGTAAAGGGTAAAAATACTAAAACTATGAGGAACTAATAATTAAATTAACTAAACTTTTAGCTTTCATGATTTAAGGGTACATTTGACTGGGGTTTTTAAATTCAAAAAAATGAATATTGTTGTATTTGGTACTGGAGGAGTTGGAGGTTATTTTGGAGCAAAACTGCACAAAGCAGGCTTTAAAGTAACATTTATTGCAAGAGGAAAGCATTTAGAGGCTATTCAGAATAACGGACTGCAAATAAAGAGCATTGATGGTAATTTTACCATCCACCCAAGAGTTATCGAAAATATAACAACTATTGAAACTCCAGACTTAATTATCCTTGGAGTAAAATCATGGCAAATTACTGATGTTGCTCAAGTAATAAGACCAGTTATTGGTAAAACAACTATGGTATTACCACTACAAAATGGGGCTGATAATGCTGATAAGTTACGCGCTATTTTAAATCCCGAAAATGTACTTGCTGGTTTGTGTAAAATTGTGAGTAAAGTAGAGGCTTATGGAGTAATCAATCATTTTGCTTATCAGCCAGAAATTATTTTTGGAGAATATAACAATGCACATACGGAGCGTATTAAATTATTGAAAACGGTTTTTGATAAAGCCGGTTTTAAAAATCAATTATCAAAAAATATTCATTTAGATATTTGGAATAAATTTATATTTATTACAACTGTTAGTGGTATTGGTGCCTTAACAAGGAGTTTGTTTGGTGAAATGAGACAAAATGATGTAATCATGAAAATGATGTTGCAAACAGCTCAAGAAATGAAACAAATAGCAAATGCAAAAGGAATTCCAATTTCTGATATTGACGTAAAACGTACATTAAAAATATTTCATCAAATGCCATTTGAAACAACAGCATCCATGCAACGAGACATCATGGAAAAGAAACCAAGTGAGTTGGAAAATTTTAATGGATTTATTGTAAAACAAGGAATTAAATTAGGAATTGAAACTCCAATGAATTCATTTATTTACAACTGCTTATTGCCTCAGGAAAACAGTGTAAGAGCTGCTTTATAATTTATAAATAATTATGCTTCAAGATTTAAAAATTTCTCGTCCAGGATTATGGTTTCCTACAGTATGGATTTATCTAGTTCCTTTTAGTTTATCTGACGATTACTGGAAGAATCCGATATTTTGGATTGGATTAATTTTCGTAACATTCCCGCTAAACTATTTAGTATATGGTTTAAATGATTATAATGATATTGAAGCAGATGCTGTAAATACCCGTAAAGGGAATTATTTATTTGGCGCTAAAGCCTCAAAAAAGACCTTGCAACATGTTCCTAAAAAAATAACACTGGTATTACTACCATTTATAATCGGGTTTACTTATACTTCTGGATTAGAGATGCTTTTATTATTACTGTTTATGGTTATTGTAAATATCGTCTATAATTTTCGCCCATTTCGAGTTAAGGAACGTCCCCCTTTTGAGATTTTTATACAAATAGGATATGTGGTTACTGCATATTTTTCGGTATTGTTAAATGATATGCCAATGTTGCCATGGCAGACATTACTGTATCTAACATTGTTTGCTTTTCAAGCACATATTGCTGGAGAAATTATGGATATTGAGCCTGATAGAATAGCTGGAAAACGAACTACAGCTACCTTGATTGGGCGTAAAAACACAAAACTCTTAATGCTACTTTTACTGCTTATAGAGTGTTATGTACTCTCTGCCTGGTTTCAGGATGATGTATTGGCGGGGTTTCTTGGTGTATTCTCACTTTGGTTGATGCTTGATGTTTTTGTTATTTTTAAAAACAAACCCTACAGCTTATCACAAATGAAATTGTTTGGGTATGCCATGAATATTTCTGCAATATTATCGATGATTTGGGTACTCTATTCTGGTAAGTTATTAACTCCTGTTTTTTAAATGAAATTTTATACAACTGCCTATAACATAAAAAAACAGAATACAAGAAACTCTCTAAGGCTCCAAAAGATAAAGGACAAGGATTTATAACTGTGATTTCAGATTTATTATATTTGAAATATGGAATGTAAAAATTGTAGTACAACGTTATTGGATACAAATAGGTTCTGTCCAAATTGTAGCGCAAAAGTGATTAATAACAAATTGACATTCTCTTTTGTTGTAGAAGAATTTTTAGCAACATATATAAATTGGGATAACAAATTTTTCAAAACATCTACACATTTATTTACAAAACCAGAAGTAGTAGTTAATTCCTATTTGGGAGGCATACGAAAGCGCTATATGCAACCTTTTGCTTTCATGATAGTAGCATTGACTATCTATGGTTTTTATATGTTTTTTTCTAAAGATGAAGTACTAGGATATATAGATTCAATTAATGCAAGCTCTAATAATGATAACAATAAAGAGGCTGTACTTAGTGAAAAATGGACTAATTCCCTTATCAACTACCATAATATTATCACTTTCGGATCAATACCTTTTTTAGCGGTTTTAAACTTACTAATTTTTAAAACAAAAAATTTTATTGAACACTGTATTCTACTCGTTTATGTATATGCAAATTATATATTAGGATCTACTATTATTGGTGCACTAGGGTTATTATTTAATGCCAATTTTACATATGTGTATTTGTTTAACATGATTTTAATGGTTGTCTATCACATGTATGCATACCAAAAAATATTCGAGCTCTCTTATTTTAAAATTATCCTAAAAACAATTTTACTCTGGTTATCCTTAACACTTATTTTCACAGTTTTTGTAATATTTCAAGGAATAGCGTCTTTATATTGAAGTAAATAAATTTGTCTCATAATTAATAAATAGCAACTCTTAATTTAAGTTTTCTATAGATAGTTTACCTTTGCGCTTCATTAATTTATGACAGTAGTTAAAGATGACCTACAATTTCAACGAAATAGAAGCCAAGTGGCAAAAGTATTGGGCGGATAACCAAACGTTCAAATCTTCAAACAGCACTGAAAAACCAAAGTATTATGTATTGGATATGTTTCCTTATCCTTCGGGAGCAGGATTACATGTAGGACATCCGTTAGGATATATTGCAAGTGATATTTATGCACGCTACAAACGTCATCAAGGGTTTAATGTATTGCATCCGCAAGGATATGATAGTTTTGGTTTGCCTGCAGAACAATATGCCATTCAAACAGGACAACATCCAGCGGTAACTACACAAGCTAATGTTACTCGTTATAGAGAGCAATTGGATAAAATTGGATTCTCTTTTGATTGGTCGCGTGAAGTACGTACATCAAATGCTGATTATTATAAACATACCCAATGGATTTTTATTCAATTATACAATTCATGGTATAATAACGATACTAATAAAGCAGAGGATATAGCAACATTAATTGCTATCTTTAAAACTTCTGGAAACACGACAGTGAATGCTGTTTGTGATGAAGACATACAATCATTCACAGCTATAGAATGGAGTGCATTCTCTGACAAAGAACAACAACAACTATTATTACAATACCGTTTGACATTTTTAGCAGAAACAGAAGTAAACTGGTGTCCTGCTTTAGGAACTGTTTTAGCGAATGACGAAATTGTAAATGGTGTTTCTGAACGTGGAGGCCATGAAGTAGTGCGTAAGAAAATGACCCAATGGTCTATGCGTATTTCTGCTTATGCGGAACGTTTGTTAAACGGAATAGATTACAATCAAGATAGTTTAGATTGGACAGATTCAA